>JAEEGL010125043.1_pt1 | contig 84388 bp, 73 predicted proteins | sample 9134231 | NCBI WGS metagenome assembly JAEEGL01 (sample SAMN16246548, study PRJNA631951) | gut metagenome | biome: gut microbiome; feature: rumen; material: fiber-attached | host: Bos | place: Iran: Karaj | collected 2018-10
AGACACAGGGCATCGGCGTCATCGGCGCAAATGAGCGCGGCTTCATCACCAACATCGGTTCGCAGTTCAACAAGCCGCTGGCAGAAACCGCATGTGTTTCCTGCGGCCAGTGCATCACGGTCTGTCCGACCGGCGCACTCTCCGAGAAGGACTTCACCGACGATGTCTTCAAGGCCATCGCAGATCCGACCAAGCATGTTGTCGTGCAGACCGCACCGTCTGTCCGCGCAGGCCTCGGCGAGCTGTTCGGCTATCCGATCGGCACGAATGTTGAGGGCAAGATGGCTGCCGCACTGCGCAGACTCGGCTTCGACGTTGTCACCGATACCAACTATGCTGCTGACCTGACCATTCTGGAGGAAGGCACCGAGCTGATCGAGCGCGTCACCAAGGGCGGCGTGCTGCCGATGATCACCTCCTGCTCCCCGGGCTGGGTCAAGTTCCTGGAGCACTACTTCCCGGATCTGATCCCGAACCTCTCCACCTGCAAGTCCCCGCAGCAGATGCAGGGCGCAGTCATCAAGACCTACTACGCAGAAAAGATGGGCTGGGATCCGAAGGATATCGTTTCCGTTTCCATTATGCCGTGTACCGCAAAGAAGTTCGAGATCGGCAGACCGGATCAGTCCGCTTCCGGCTATCCGGATGTTGACATCGCACTGACCACCCGCGAGCTCGGCAGAATGATCGACCGCGCAGGCATTGACTTCAATTCTCTGCCGGAAGAAAAGTTCGACGATCCGCTCGGCCTTTACACCGGCGGCGGCCTGATCTTCGGTGCAACCGGCGGCGTTATGGAGGCTGCACTCCGCTTTGCCGTTGAAAAGATCACCGGCGAAACGCTCGCAAACGACAAGGTTGACTTCAAGGAAGTCCGCGGCGTTGAGGGCATCAAGGAAGCTGCTTACACCGCAGGCGGCCTGACCGTCAAGGTTGCAGTTGCAAGCGGTCTTGCAAATGCACGCAAGCTGATGGAGAAGGTTCGCGCAGGCGAGGCTGATTATCAGTTCATCGAAATCATGGCGTGCCCGGGCGGCTGCGTCAACGGCGGCGGCCAGCCGATTCAGCCGGCATCCGTCCGCAACTTCACCGATCTGCGTGCGGAGCGTGCAAAGGCACTGTACAGCGTCGATGCAAAGATGGAACTGCGCAAGTCGCAGGACAACCCCGCAATCCAGGCACTCTACAAGGAGTACCTCGGTGAACCGGGCGGCCACAAGGCACATGAGCTGCTGCACACCAGCTATGTCGCAAGAAAGGTTCACTTCTGATCCTTCCGTATATGACACAAACCGGTCAGGGCGTTCTGCTCTGACCGGTTTTTTGTTAAGAAAAGCCAATATACGACAAAAATAGCGCCAAATATCTTGACGCCGCGCGCAGTCTGTGATATAGTATATACATCCGAACCATCCAGAAAGGACAGCACTATGACAGATCAAGGTTTTCGTATGCCGGAAATGCCGGATTTTCCACTGAACGACCCGCCCGCGCCGGAGCCGCCCGTGCCGCCCGCTGCGCCGCCGGTTTCGCAGCCGCCGCAGATGCAGCAGCCGGTCACACAGATCCCTGAAATTCCGCGGATTCAGCCGATTCCACCGGTTCAGCCAATCCCGCCGGTTCAGTCAGTTCAACCGGTTCAGCCGGATCAGTCAGTTCAGCCGATTCCACCGGTTCAGCCGGTACAGCCGGTTCAGTCGGTTCAGTCGGTACAGTCAGATCAGCCGGTACAGCCGGTATCGCAGGGCGCGTCCGCATCGCCGGATACACCGACGCAGATCAATCCGGCAGGAATCCCTGCGACGCCCATTCCTCCCGTACAGCCGCGCCCGGTTTACCCGCAGAATCCGTATGCCGGTCCGGCTCAGCAGGCAATGCCGCAGCCGCCATTCCGGCAGCCGGTGCCGCCGCCGCGTAACACGGTGCCGCCTGTTCCGCGCACCTATGACGATTTTTCGCCGGATACCAAACGCATTCTCGCGCTCCCGCCGATCACGACCAGAGAGGCGGAGAGCTGCCGTCACCGTCTAGAAAACCGCTGGTACCGCAGACTCATTCTGCTGAACGTCTTTCTCATTATGCTGACGATTGCGCTGGTTGCAACCTCAATGGATGACTACCGCAAGCAGGTCGCAAATCTGACCGCCAGCGTCCTTGCAGATGCTGCACACGGCAGTGACGATGAGGATGATGACTACGAGGAAACTTCCCGGGCGGATTACGAGGAATTTGCGGAGGATCTGCCGCTCGGCTTCCAGATGCTCGGCTACGGCATCGCGCTCATGACCATCGGCTACATCGCGCTGTACTATCTCAATGCGCAGGTGCGCGCACAGAGCATCAAAATCACGGAGAACAGCTTTCCGGAGCTGCACGCGCTGATCCGCTCGTATGCATCCCGCCTCGGCGTGCCGATTCCGGATGCGTACATTGTCAATGAAAGCGGCGTCCTGAATGCGTTTTCTGCGTTTCTGTACAGGCGGCAGTATATTCAGATTAACTCCGAAATCGTGGAGGTCGCCTACCGCGAGCACAAGGATATGAATGCGCTGGCGTTTGTCATCGCGCATGAAATGGCGCATATTTACTACGGTCACGCCACGCTGCATTACAATGTCTGGATCTGGTTTTCCACAAGACTCCCGCTGTTTTCGCAGATTGCATCCCGTACCCGTGAATACAGCTGCGACCGCCTTGCGCAGCGCCTGACCAATTACGACGGCCTCGGCGCCATGCTCATGCTGATTGCCGACCGGCATCTGTATCACATGGTCGATGTGCAGGATTACCTCAACGGCGCCGCACGGGAAACCGGGTTCTTTATCTGGCTGGTCAATCTGTTCTCCGATCATCCGATCATGACCAAGCGCATCCGCGCTCTTGCCGACTGGAACGGCCACGGCGAGCTGTATTAAGTTCCCTCTCCCCCGCCCCGGCCGACTTCCCGGAAATCCTCACAATACAAAACAGCCGCAGCATTGCCGGAACATCCGGCTTGCTGCGGCTGTCTGATTGTCTGATTACGCCTCATCCGGTGCGTCGGGCTGATCCTCGTCGTTCAGACCGGGAATCGGCACCTCATCCGGATAATGCAGCGCTGCGGCAACCGTGATATTATCCTTGCCGCCGTTCGCCAGCGCGAGCGCCACAAGCTCCTGCAAACGCATTTGCAGCGGCTTCGGCTTAGCCAGAACCTCCTCCATTTCAAAGGCGGTCACATAATCGCTCAGGCCGTCCGAGCAGAGAATCATCATATCCCCGGCGCGCATGCCGTCCGGATAAACAATGACCTCCGGCTTCGGCTCCGCATCCAGATTGCCGATGACCGGCATGACAATATGCCGGTGCGCATGCGACTTTTTCTCCTCCACGGAGATCGAGCCCTCCTCGTAGAGCATCTGGACAAGCGTCTGGTCGCGGCTGATCTGCTCCAGCGTGCCGCCGCGGTAACGGTAAATGCGGGAATCTCCGACATTGAAGCAGTGCAGGCCGCCGTCCTCGTCCACGGCAATGCCGCAGAGTGTGGTCTGCATATTGGCAGTGCTTTTCTGCATGACGCTCTGCTCCGCAATCTCCGTGTGAATCTCCAGAATCTTGCGCTTGAGATTCACGCGTGCGGAATACGCCACCTCTGAGAGCAGCTTTAAACAGGTCTGAGAGGCAAGCTCACCTGCCTGCTCACCGGACACGCCGTCGCAGACCGCCATGACGAACGGCTCTGCGAGTGCGGTCAGCATACTGCCGTCCGTGCAGACCGCGCCCTCCAGCAGAAAGGCATCCTCATTGTGCGGCCGGTTGCCGACCTCTGTGATCGCACAGCAATAATACATACACTCACCCCATTCCGGCTGACTGCCCCGGATTCTGTCTGCGATCAGTTCGCAGACGCAGCATAGACATCCGGCTTCGGGACAGGGCTCGCCGGATTCTGGTAAATGACAATGCGGTTTGCGACATCCTTATAGACCGTCCAGCCGAGCGCCTCCAGCTGCGGGATTGCGCGCTGACCGATGTCGCCGCCGGGCTGCATGACGATATAGTCGTACTTTTCCGGCGTGATGAGGCGGTCGCTGTCCGCTTCAAAGTCCAGACCGTCAATCAGATAGATATAATCGCGGGTGCAGCAGTGCGGCAGCAGGAACGCAGTCGCACAGACGACGCTGTCCTTCGGCAGCGTGCTCATGGCCTCATGCTCCTCGTCGAAGATATCCTTGCCGCTGAGGTAGGTGTCGCGCTGGGACAGATGATGCGTGCCGGTGCCGATAAAGAAGAGGAATGCTGTGGCACCCGCCAGGAGTGCGCCGGTGTTCTTGTGCTCCGGGGTCAGATCGTCCAGATTGATGATTGCCATGTAGAGCAGCAGTGCGCCGGGACCGAACACATAATGGAAGTTGATATCAGCCGCATAGCCGTAGTTGGCGCCGATCGCCAGATTCATGACGATGAACGGAACCATGAGCCAGAAGCGGCGGATCTTCTTGGTGAGGAACGGCAGGAACAGCAGCGGCAGCATCATATGGATGAAGAACCGGAGCGTTTCCTCCTTGATCAGCAGGCTGAAAAAGTAAGCAGGATCGAGCAGCACATTCTTGATGACCTCGGTCAGACCGCCGTCGGGGTTGATCATCATGCTGCCGAAGCGCGTCGAGGTCATCAGCTGACCGTCGCCGTTTTTCGTGAGCCATTTGGTGATAAAAAGCATGTAGCTTCCGCTGACGGCCGCATAGATCAGGCCCTCAATACGCGGAAGGATTTTGCTGCCCTTGCGCTCAAAGAACATGAACAGTCCGATGCAGAGCACATAGAGCGGGGCGTCCTCCTTGGTGATGCAGACCAGCACCGCAAAGATGCCGGAGGCGATATGCTTTTCACTGTCAACCGCCCAGAGCAGCCACATCAGGAGCGTCGGGAGAAATGCATTCTCGTGGAAATCGTAGAAGCAGGGCAGGACAAAATATCCCGCGAATACATAGGAAGCCGTAATGAAAATCAGCGGAATACCCTTGAAATTGTGCTTTCTCGCAATCAGGAAGGTCGGGATTGCGCCGCCCATTGCAAGGACGGCCTGTGCCGCCAGCAGCGTGGTTTCCTTCGGAATGATCTTGTAAACCGGCACCAGCAGATAGTAGATATAAGATGCGTGAATCTTGAAATGGGAGATCGGATATTCGCGCTCACAGGTCGTGAGGGCGGAGAACCGGCTGGCAAGATTATGGAACATCTGCGCAAACAGACCGAAGTCATGGGACGCCGTGCCGAACACCAGATGGCGGTCAATCGTCAGCGTGCCGATGAAGAACATCATGCCGACCATCAGCACCAGCGAAATGACGCCGCAGATCTTCCACGGAACCTTCTCCAGGAAGGCGGGCTCTTTCAGCTTGCCGAGCTCGTAATAAATAAACACGAGCGAGATGAACGAAACGGCAGCGGTCAGATAAAAATTGTTTGCACGCCAGAGCATCGCGGCGTCAAAGAGCAGCACCGCGCTGATCGCCGCGCAGGGATCCGTGACGCGTTTGCTTTTCGGCAGAAGATAATTGACGCAGGTCAGCATGACGAAAATCGCAATGATCAGGATGATCGAAATGATCGGGCGGTTTTCCGTCAGGATCTTTTCCACAAAGGTTTTCCAGTCGAGAATCGGGCTGGTCATGCTCTGCTTCCGGAACAGAATGATCCAGAAGCCCGCAGTCAGGAAATAAGCCGTGATGCAGCGCGACAGCAGCATCTCCGGCAGATCGTACTTGGTAAGCACCCGTTTGACGTCGCTGATCAGCGTCCGGAAGGAATAGACATCCTCGGCGTCCTCCGCAGATGCTTCTGCTTTGGCCGGCTGTTCCGGCTTTTCCTTTTCGGATGTTTCCGCCGCTGCGGACGCTCCGGCAGCAGGCTCCTGTGCGGCCTCCTGCGATGTTACCGGTTCCTGTATTTCAGCAGCGGCTTCAGCTGCCTCTGATGCAAGCTGCGCAGTTTCCTTCTGCTGTGCATCATTCTGAACGGCCTGTGCCGCCGGTTTCGGTTGTGTCGGTTTCTTTTTCTTTGCCATACTTGCCTCCTGATGGGTTTTTGGCGGGCACAGTATGTCCCGCCCGGCATTTGCCGCAATACCTTATTATTATACCATAGAATACGGGAAAATGCAATGATTTCCGAGCAAAAACATTCCCCTGCCGTGAAAATGGCGCCGGAGCCGGTTTCTCCGGATGCGCCCGGCCATCCTGTGCATGCTCCGGTGATCCGATTATAAGAACAGGAAACAGCGCGGAATATTACAGCCCTTCCGCAATTTTGTATAAACCGGACAAAAAAGCCGCATACTGCATTCAGAGATGTTGAGGAGGGATGCAGATGCTCAGCTTTGTGGTCGGCTGTATGGTCGGCGGAACCGTCGGCGTCGTGACGATGTGTCTTTGCCGCATGTCCGGCGAATAACAAAAAGGGATCGTTGCGCGATGATTTATAATGGGTTCCGCCCCAAATCGCCAAAGGGACACTGTTCCTTTGGAATCCCGCCATAAAAAATCAATGCAAATACATTGTTTTCACCATAACGGGATTCTTAGGGGCAGTGGCATTAAGCAGGGGTATAAGGGAGAACGCTCCATTATCAGTCCATCGGAGATACCGCTTTATCGACAAAAAAGCGTCCCCCGGCAGGAGGACGCTATTTTCCGTTTTTCAGAAACCGTCAGCGCAGCACCAGCAGACAGAATGCCAGCGCAAAGCTGAATGCGAATTGCAGCAAAAGAATCAGCAGCACATTTGCAAGGCTGGTGCCGCCGGCATCCTTCAGCAGCGGGTAGAGCTGCTCCCCGGAGCCTGCCGTTTTGCGGATCCCGTCAATTTTCCGCTGCGTGAAGCGGTAATAGAAATAATTGGCGCCCAGCCCCCAGAGCAGCGCAAATACAAAATACAGAACCGTGCAGGCCGTGTTCACTGCCTGAAACCCCGTGGTCGTGGTATCCACCCACGAAATACCGTTTTCAAAAGAATCCGCCATCCATTTGATTGCGGCGGGGACGTCCAGCAGCACGCGCAGAATCAGCGAAACCAGCGCCAGCCCCCACATTTTCCGGTTTGCAAAATAAATATGCGGAAACAGCAGGCTCAGGAAATTGAACGAGATCTTTTTTCCGGTGCGCTTCATCAGCCGGAACATCGGCAGATAGTAAAAGCGGTTGGTGCCGATGAACTCCGCCGTTTCGCGGATTGTGGCATCCGCCAGCCGCTCCTCCGGATCCATCCCGAGGCAGGGGTCTTCCGAATTGAGCCGCACGCCGTCATAAATTCCGCCCTCAAATGTCTGCGGGCCTTCTCCGCGCGCACGGGCAGCCGCCTCCTCCGCCTCCTCGGCTCGGCGCGCGGCAGCGCGTTCCGCATCAATCTCCCGCTTGCGCTGTGCCATCCAGCTTTCACCGGACTGATGCAGCGTCAGGTTGATGCACTGCCCCTCCTTCTGCCAGCATGTCCGGTGATACGGCGTGCCGCATTCCGGACAGGTCACAATGTCGTCATCCGCAGCAAAGGGCTCGCCGCACACAATGCACGGCTGCTTCTGGTACTCCTGCATAGCATCCTGCCTTTCCTTTCATGTCAGGTTTCATCCTGTTCTTATTTTAACACATTCCGGCCGGATTTACAAGTGTCCGCCCGTTTTTTTCACGGATTATTCATGTTTCACAGAAAAAGCAGCCCTGCCGCGGCGATTCTTTCGGCGCCTGCGCAATTTTTTTTGCAAAAACGCTTGCATTTTTCCCGGAAATGTGATATACTAAAAGCAATCGTTTGCCGGAGGGGGGACTGTCCGGCGGCATACAGATCAGAAAGGAATGTTCCAAGCTATGAAAATCTTTGAAATTATCGGCGGTGCCGTTCTGCTGCTCTCCTGCGCGCTGATTATCATCTTCGGACTGATGCAGGATCAGAAGCAGGATCAGAATATGACCTCTGCAATCACCGGCGGTTCCTATGATTCCGCGTACAGCAAGAACGAGGGCAATACCAAGGAAGCGATTCTCAAAAGATGGACCAAGTGGCTTATGATTATCTTCTTTATCGTCACACTGGTCGTCACGATCGTTCCGGTTTATCTGAAGTGATATCAAAGGAAACAGAAGCGCCCTGTGCTCAGCCGAGTACAGGGCGGTTTTTCATCCGGATGCAAAATGGGATGCCGTGCAACAGCGGCATCCCATTGCGTTTTCAGCCGGAAAAGGAGAAAAGCTCCTCAACCGTTGTTCCGAAGATTTTTGCAATGTCCATGGCCAGCTTCAAAGACGGGTTATACTGCCCCTTTTCCAGCCGGATGATCGTTTCGCGCCGCACGCCGGTCAGCTCGGCCAGCTCGGACTGGCTCATGTTGAAGCGCGCGCGGTATTCCTTGATTTTTGTCTGCAGTTCAGCCATCGGCTTTCTCCCCGCTGAAAGGCGTCATATCAAAGAACAGGAACAGGATGCTCCGGATCGCGAGCACCGCACAAATGACAATGACGATATATGCAGGCAGGATCGTATGTGCTTTCGCAAACATTCCTAACACTGCGAATGCGGCAAACAGCAGCCACATGGCAGCGGTATTGGCCTTATGGATGTTCAGTTTGGCGAGCTCGTCGGCTTTTTCGTATTTGCCGTCAAAGCAGACGCCGACAACGATCGGCAGCCAGACGAACGCATCGCCCCAGTTGTCAATGAAGAGCACCCACAGTACGCCGAGTACGGAAAGAGCTGCGAGCATTGCGTGATAGGATTTCAGGGTTTTGATTTTCTTTTCAGATAGTTTCATGATGATTACGTCCTTTCTGGGTGATGTATTTCTCACCTCTTGTGACAATTATATCACACATCAGGCAGATTGTCAAGCGAAAAGTGAGAAATATATCACTTTTGGTATGATGCACAAAACCGGAGCGCTGCCTTTGTGCAGTGTGATGTATATGTCACAAGCGGGCAGTGCCCGCCTCCATTGATCTAAAGTTTTCCGGTCAGTCGGCAGCTGCATAAAAGCTGATCCGCTCAGCTTGCTTTTTGCTGTATAATATGGTATAATAAAAAGAATACAGAATTATCCCGCTGATTGCGGATACAATTCCGAAAGGAGGCATCACTGTGGCCAAACGATCCCATGCACACAAGCCGAAGGCGCGCAGCAGCATGAAGCAGGCTGACCGCCGCGGCGCAGTCCGTTCCAGGAAGGAGTATGAGGAGAAAGCGGAGGTGCAGGTGCCGGAGGAGCAGATTCTGCACTTTGCGAACCGCATCACCACATTTCTGAAAAAAGCAAACGGCAGACCCGTTTCCCGCGCCGATCTGGCATCGAAATGCCGCGGCAAGGGACAGGCGGCCTATCTGCGCGGATTGAAGCGCCTGATAACCGAAGGCGTGATCGCGGAGCGCCGGAACGGCTACGTCTATGCCGAGGCGGCGGGGATGCTCCGTGCGCAGATCGTCCGCATCAGCCGGACGTTCGGCTTTGCCAAAACCGAGGACAGCGGCACGGAATACTTTATCCCCGGCAGAGAATTAAAGGGTGCAATGCCCGGCGACCTCGTCCTGCTGATGCCGACCGGTGCGCGTGACGGCACGCCGGAGGCTGCGGTGCAGACGGTCATCGTTCCGGCATCCGTGCAGACCGCCGGAATGCTCGTGGAGGACGGCGGGGAGCTGCGCTTTCTGCCGGATACGCTCTGCCGCAGAACGCTGGAAATCGAAAATGCTGCGGACTGGCTCACCCATGCAGGTGACAAGGTGCTTGCGACTGTAACAAAGCGCGGAGAGCGGCATTCCGAGCATGTGGTGCGCGTGGATGTGTCGCTCGGCAGTGCGGATTCCGCAAAGGCCTGCGCAGAAGCGCTCGTAACGGTCAGCGGTGTGCCGGTCGTGTTTCCGCCCGATGTGCTGGCGGAGGCCGAACGCCTTGAGGCAGCAGGCATTCCGGAGGAGGAGCTGAACGGCAGACTGGATCTGCGGCAGCCGGAGGACATCATCTTCACCATCGACGGCTGGGACGCAAAGGATCTTGACGATGCGATTTCGATTGCCCGGACGGAGCAGGGCTACCGGCTCGGCGTGCATATCGCGGATGTGTCGCATTATGTGACGCAGGATTCTGCGCTGGATAAAGAGGCAATCTCCCGCGGAACAAGCATTTACTATGCCGATCAGGTCATCCCGATGCTGCCGAAGGCGCTGAGCAACGGCATCTGCTCGCTGCATCCGGATGTGGACAGACTGGCGTTTTCCGCGCTGATGGAGCTCGATCATGAAGGCGAGCTCCGGAGCTGGCGCTTTGAAAAGACTGTGATCCGCTCCGCGGTCAAGGGCGTATACCGCGAGGTCAATGCCGTGCTCGACGGCACTGCTTCGCCGGAGCTGGAAGAAAAGTATGCGGCAGTGAAGGAATCGCTGCTGCTGCTGAACGAATTGAAGGAGCAGCGCCTCGCAGCGAGAAAGCGCCGCGGTGCGCCGTCGATTGAGGCGGAGGAAAGCGCGTTCCTGCTCGATGAAAACGGTGTCTGCACCGATGTTGCACCGCGGACGCGTGCCGCCGGTGAGGAACTGATCGAGGAGTGTATGCTGCTGGCCAATGAGGCTGCGGCTCGGCTTGCAAAGGAACGGCATCTGCCGTTTGTGTACCGTGTCCACGCCAAGCCGCCGGAGGAAAAGGCGCTCCGGCTGGCAGAGGCGCTGAACCGTCTGGAGATTCCGCACCCCGCGCTCGACGATCCCAAGCCGAAGGATTATGCGCAGGTGCTTGCCAATGCAGCGGACAGCCCGCTGAAGCCCGCTGTGCATCAGATGGTGCTGCGGAGCATGTCAAAGGCGGATTACGAAACCGAGCCGATCGGACATTTCGGGCTGGCGCTTGCGGATTACGCACACTTCACCTCCCCAATCCGGCGTTATCCGGATCTGGCGATCCACAGGCTGCTGACAGCGTATCTTTCCGGCGAAAAGCCCGAATATGCAAAGAAATTCGCAGCGGATGCCGCGCAGGCCGGTACGAATACCGAACAGCGCGCCATGCAACTGGAGCGCGACTGCGACGACCGCTACCGTGCAGAATGGGCCAAGCAGCATGTCGGGGAGAGCTTTGAAGGCGCGGTTTCCGGCCTGACGGATTTCGGCATTTATGTGATGCTGCCGAATACCGCAGAGGGTCTAATCCCGCTGGATTCGCTCCCGCTCGACGAATATGTCACGGACGGCTTCTATTCCATGAAAGCTGTCGGCTCGAAACGGACGTTCACGCTCGGAATGCCTGTGCGCGTGACAGTCACCCGCGCAGATGTCAACAGCGGAAACATTGACTTTTCGCTTGCGGATGCAGACCCGGCATCCGGTCAGAATACAGAATCATGAACCCGGAGGATTTCGGATGAAAACCTATACCGACGATGCGCTGGCGCGCACGATCTATCAGCTGGCAGCGCAGCGTATGCAGGCAGCCGGAAAGCAGATGCCCTGCTCGGAGGCGGTATTTTCCGTCATGACGGGCGCGGCGCCGGACGGTGTTTCCTACCGGCAGATCGGTCATCTTGAGAACGCGGATTTCCTGGAGGCAGCGTATATGCTGCTGCTCGGCAGGCCGCTGGACGAACCATCGCGCAAAACCTGGCAGAGCAGTCTTTCGCTGCCGAAGCAGGCGCTGCAAACACTCGTGCTGAAAACGATCATGCAGTCCGGCGAGTATCAGAAAAGCCGGATTCCGCTGACGGACTGCCCGTTCCCGCTGTTTGAGGGGGAACAGAAGAACCTGCTGATTTCCTCGCAGGCACTGCCCGAGCGGCTCGTGCGGATATATCAGAAAATGCCGCGCTTCATGCAGAAGCTGGCGAAAAAAGCCGCAGGAAAGGAGTGAACGCATGGCCGAAACCAGAGTCTATATGGATCTGTCACGGCTCTGCCTGACGACCTTCACCTCCGGCATTCAGCGTGTCGCAAAGGAAATCGTGCTCCGTCTGCTCAGAGAGCCGTCAATCTCGCTGACGCTGCTCGCGGATCTGCCGACGCATACGGCATGGCGCGTGCTGCCGCAGGAGGCATTCATCAGATATTATACCGAAAAAGAAGGGAGCCCCTACGGCACCGGAAAACCGCAGATCATCCGGCCGGAGGACATCCCGACGGACGCGGTGTTCTTTGATATTGACAGTGCGTGGAATATGCCGATGCACCGCTGCTGGCTGTTCCCGAAGCTGAAAGAGCGCGGCGTGACAATCGTGTCGCATCTGTACGACCTGATTCCCGTCACCGAGCCGCAGTATTTCCATTCGATGACGATGCGGCAGTTCCTCTCATGGACGACCGCCGTGCTGCAATATGCAGACCGCGTCATCTGCAATGCGGAGGCGACAAAAGCCGCGCTGCATACGCTCTGCGATCAGCTGGAGCTTGCACCGCCGCCGTGTACGGTCATTCCGCTCGGTGCGGATTTTGCGAAGAAGGCCGCCGATACCGGAAAGCTCGATACGGTGCTGTTTGAGAAGCTGACGCCGCAGCGCTATCTGCTGATGGTCGGCACGGTTGAGCCGCGGAAGAATCATAAGCTGCTGCTGGATGCAGTGGAACCGCTTGCGGCACGCGGAATCAAGGTCGTGTTTGCGGGACGGCTCGGCTGGAACATGGACGGCTTTGCAAAAGAAATCTCGAAGCACCCGAAGAACGGCAGCGATCTGTTCTTTGTGCAGGGGCCCTCGGATGCGACCGTGCAGGCGCTCTATCAGAATGCGCTGGCTGTCGCATTCCCGACGAAAAACGAGGGCTTCGGCCTGCCGATCGTTGAGGCATTCTGCAACGGAACGCCGGTGCTTGCCTCGGATATTCCCGTTCTGCGTGAGGTCGGCGGGGATATGGCCGATTATTTTGACAATACCAGCGTGGATTCGCTGCTGGAGGCGGTTGACCGGCTGCTGGCCGATCCGGAGGCCTATCAGAAAAAGCGCGCCGCGATTGCCGCATACCGTCCCCGCACATGGGATGCCGCTGCGGCCGATATGGCTGCGGCGCTGCGGAAGGCAGGCAGCATCCGCGGGACAGTTCCGGCAGATCTCCGCGTGACGCAGATGGTCGTGCTCACCGCCAGAAATGACGATCTGCTGCGCACGCTGCCGTATCTGGACGCCTGTATGCCGTTCATCGAACGGATGCTGGTCTGCTGTCCGGAGCGGAATATTGCGGCGCTCAAAGAAGCATGGCACGGCCGCATCCGGCTCTCCTTTTTCACGGATGAGCAGCTGCTGGACGGCGCGGAGCTGCCGAAGGATCACAGCACGCGCAATTTCTTCCTTCGCTGCCTGATGATGCGCCGGGCGCCGCTCGACGATGTGTTCATCATGACGGATGACGATTACCGTCCGCTGATGCCGGTCACGCAGGAGGTCTTCCTCAAAAATGGCCGGTATCAGGCGTATTACTGTTATGATCTGCGGAAATGGCGCGGCACGCAGGGGGATTACACCTCGTTCGACCGCTGCATGTTCCGCACCCGCGACCTGATGACAGAACACCGGATGCCCGCGCTGATGTATGCATCGCATCAGCCGCAGATCATTGACCGGCGGCTGTTCCTGGAAATGCTGGATGCCTTTCCCGGCGTCGAAACAACGGGCGCCGATGAATGGGGCACCTATTTCAATTACTGCATTGCAAAGCACCCGGAGATGTTTGCCGCGGAGCGCTTTGTCACAACGGGCTGGCCGGGCAGCATCTCGGACTGGCCGCTCTGGTGTCAGCCGAAGGCGCTGCTCTTTGAGAATTTCTACGACGTGCTGTATGCTGACGGGAAAATTTTTGCGGGGATGTCCTCAGAATACAATGCGGACACATTTGCCGCAGAGAGCGCCGAAAAGCAGCGCCGCTGGATCGCAGAGCTCGGAAAGCAGTCCGCAGCGGCCGCACAGATGCGCACCTATGCGGAAATGCTCCGCGACAGCACCGGACGGCTGCCGGAATTCCTGCTGACAATGCAGGACGGTCAGCCGGTGTTTTCCGTGCCGGAGCTGCTGTATCTGCCCGCCGGTGCGGTCACGCGCATGCCCTTTTCTGCGGATCCCGCCGTCTGCCAAACGGAAATCCGGTACAGCATCAGCGATGACCGCGGGAACCGGATTGTGCAGGAGCGCACGCTGGTGCCGGAGGCCGTCGCGCCGGGGGTTCCGCCGGAGCTGGTCTTTCCGATGCCGCCGTACCCGTTCTGCGGCATCCTGTCACTGACCTGCGGGGAGATCACCGCGAACTGCGCGGTTTCCTGCGTAGAATAATAGGGGGGATTTCTGCTTGTCAGAGCTGATTGAAAAGCTGAAAACCGCGCATCAGCTGACCGATGACGAGCTTCTCCGGTTCCTTTCGGAGGAGCAGCCGGAGGAGGCACTGTTCGCCGCTGCCGACGAAGTCCGGAGAATGCATTACGGCGACAAGGTCTATCTGCGCGGGCTGATCGAGTTTACGAATTACTGCAAAAACAACTGCTATTACTGCGGCATTCGCGCGGGCAATCCCCATGCGGAGCGCTACCGCCTGACAGAGGAACAGATTCTTGCCTGCTGCAAGGAGGGCTATGCGCTCGGCTACCGGACATTTGTCTTGCAGGGCGGTGAGGATCCGTATTACACCGATGACAGAATCTGCGGGATTGTTTCCGCGATTGCAGCGGCATTTCCGGACTGCCGCATCACGCTGTCCATCGGGGAGAAATCCCGCGAGAGCTATCAGAAGTATTACGATGCGGGCGCGCGGCGCTATCTGCTGCGGCATGAAACCGCGGATCCGGCGCATTACCGGAAGCTGCATCCGGAGAGCATGTCCCTGGAAAACCGCAAGCGCTGCCTGTTCGATCTGAAAGCAATCGGCTATCAGGTCGGCAGCGGGTTCATGATCGGCTCACCGTACCAGACGCACACATGTCTGCTTTCGGATATCCGTTTTTTGCAGGCGCTGCGTCCGGCAATGATCGGCGTGGGGCCGTATATCACGCACACGGAAACGCCCTTTGCAGAAATGCCCTCGGGCGATCTGCATTTCAGCCTGAAAATCATTTCGCTGCTGCGGCTGCTGTTCCCGGATGCGCTGATTCCGGCAACAACGGCCTTTGGCTCGATGCATCCGCAGGGGCGGGAACTGGCGCTGAAAGCAGGCGGCAACGTCATGATGCCGAACCTGTCGCCGGTTCGTGTGCGGAAGCTCTATGATCTGTACGAAAACAAAATCTGCACCGGCGAGGAAGCAGCCCAGTGCAGGAACTGTCTGGAGCAGCGCATCCGGGCAGCAGGATACCGCATTGTCACAGATGTGGGCGACAGCCTCGTGCCGTTCGGCCAGGCGGAATCATAAAAAAGGAGTGTTACATATGGAAATGACAGCCAAAGCAGGCCTCACGGAGGATCAGTTTCAGAAGATCATTACATTTCTCGATGAGCTGCGCAGCAAGCATATGCACAAGATGTATGTCAGCATCGGCGGTTCGATTTTGCTGACCATCCCGGGGCTGATTACGCTTTCCAGCCTTCAGTATTCCGATAAGCTGAACATGGAACAGCATGCAGGAAATCTCTTTTCCGATGCAGCGTTTATTTTGTGGCTGATCTGTCTTGGCGCGACGCTTGTGCTGTTCCTGACCGGATATCAGAAGTATTTCGGCTCCAGAGCGCTGGTCAACCGCTTCAAGCGTCAGGAGTTTTCCTGTACGTTTGTGAAGGTCGGGCAGATGTCCGGCAGCGAGGGACGGCCGCCCTATCTGATGAAGGATACCGCCGGAACGGATTATTATGTTCCGCTATATCTGGATTTCAAGCAGATGAAGCCCGGGGAAACGGCGGTCGGCATTTTCATGGCCGACGGCGGCGAGCGCTTTGCAGTGAGCATCCCCTCCTCGGATTATTGATGCGGCACCGTCCCTTTGGAATTCCGAATATGAAAGAAGAGGCACTGACTGTCCGGTCAGTGCCTCTCAGCTTTTCGGTAAATCGGTATATCCGTTGGATTGATGATGGAGCTTCGCCCCATATAAGAATCCCATTATGACAAAAACGATGTGTTTTCTACACTTTCAAATATCGTGGGATTCCAAAGGGACAGTGTCCCTTTGGCGGGTTTGGGCGGAGCCCATTATTAATCATCGCGCAGCGATACCGCTTTCACAGCCGTGAGCAGATGACGAGCAGACGCCCGCTGCCGCAGGTGATTTCCGCAGAATCCGCCGTAATGCGGTTGCTGACACCGAGCGGGAATGCTCTGGTCAGCGTACCGTTTTGCAGCGGATAGTATACGCCGGATGCGGAAACACCGGTGCATTCCTGCGACCACGCAAACAGCGAGAGCGACCAGCCCTCCCGCTGCGGAATGCGCTTTGTTTCACCGCTGTTCATCAGGAATGCGAGATTGCCCGTCCCGATCAGAACCGCATCCGCACCTGCATCCCGCAGAAATTCCAGCGTTTGCAGATTGGCAAGCGTATGGTCAAGCCGCCCGCCGAATGCGCCGTAAATGCGGATATCACGGAAGCCCTTTTCCAGTGCGGTACGCGCCGCGAGGAGTGTGTCGGTGTCGTCCTTTTCCACCGGAACAGTCATGTGCGGCAGCGATTCCGGCACGGCGCCGAGAGAATCAAAGTCCCCGAGCACCAGATCCGGCTTCAGCGAGAGTGTTTCCGCAAGATGCAGTCCGCTGTCCGCACAGATGATATAGGCATCCTCCGGAACCGGCAGGCAAAGACACCCCGCCTCCGGCCCGCCCGCGAGAATCGCGCAGATTCGTTGATTGTTCATATGCAGCACTCCTGAGAATCAGATAAAAGACTGCTCCGTTTTGCCGGAGCAGTCTTGTTGGTTCAAATCCGGAAGCCCCCGTTCAGGAAGAACAGGCCGAGCATCAGTGAGATAAATGACGCTGCCAGACATTTTTTGCCGACGGTTTTCGTCTGCTGATTTTTGGAAAACAGCAGAATGCCGCCGATGAAAATGCCGATCCCGATGGACGGCAGGCATCCGCAGATCAGAAAATCGTTTCCGAGCTTGATGCGGCGCGGATCCTTTTCCGTGCGCAGCATCAGCCCGAGGATGATGCCGAACAGCGGCACAATACAGCTGAGAATATAGCCGATCACGGTCAGCGGTTTCGTTTTCTCCGGCTCCGGAACCGGCTCCAGCCGCGCCGCGATCATCGCCAGCTCCTCCTCGGAATACAGCTCCTGCTGCGTGGCATAAATCAGGCGCAGATCCTCCTGCGAATAACTGTTGAGCTCCTGTTCAAATGCTGTCTTATCCATTTGCTGCTCCCCGCTGCCAAATTACTTCTGATAAAGGCGGTTGCTCTGGAACTGCGGGTCGCAGGTGACATTGAGTCCGAGGCGCTTCAACGTGCGCTCATCGACCTGCGAAAGAATCACCGTTGAGTGCATCTCGCAGCCGCGCAGCTTTGCAAGCTGCGTCATGGCGCGCTCTGCGGTCGGGTTGGTCGCTGCGGAAATCGACAGCGCCACCAGTGTTTCGTCCGTATGCAGACGCGGATTCTCATTGCCGAGGTGATCGGTCTTGAGGTGCTGGATCGGCTCAATGACCGTCGGGCTGAGCAGGTCAATCGCATCATTGATTTTGCCGAGCGATTTCAGTGCATTCAGCAGCATGGTCGAGCAGGGACCCATCAGATCAGAGGTCTTTCCGGTGACGATTTTGCCGTTCGGCAGCTGCAAGGCGGCAGCAGGTTCACCGGTGTTTTCCGCGATTTCGCGTGCTTTTGCAATCACCGGGCGCTCTTCCTCGGTCAGGTTCATCTGCTGCATCAGCAGCTCGAGCTTGTAGACGGTTTCGGCATCGGACTTGCCCTGCCGCAGATCGCAGCGCTCGGAGAAGTACCGCCGGATGATTTCCTGGCGGGAAGCGGCTCTGGCCGCCTCGTCGTTGATGATGCAGGTACCCGCCATGTTGACGCCCATATCAGTCGGGGACTGATACGGCGAGGTTCCGTAGATCTGCTCAAACATGGAGCGGAGCACGGGGAACACCTCCACGTCGCGGTTGTAGTTGACCGCTGTGGTACCGTAGGCCTCCAGATGGAACGGGTCGATCATGTTGATGTCATTGAGGTCTGCGGTTGCGGCCTCGTAGGCAACATTGACCGGGTGCTTGAGCGGAACATTCCAGATCGGGAAGGTTTCAAATTTCGCATAGCCCGCCTCATTCCCGCGCTGATGCTCCTGATAGATCTGGGAAAGGCAGACAGCCATTTTACCGCTGCCGGGGCCGGGCGCCGTCACGACGACCAGCCGTCTGCTGACCTCGATATACTGATTCTTGCCGAAGCCCTCCTCGGAGAGAATCAGCGACAAATTGGAGGGATAGCCCTCAATCGGATAGTGCCGGTATACACGGATGCCGAGGGATTCCAGACGCTTCTGAAATTTTTCCGCGGCGGGCTCGCCGGTGAAGCGCGTCATGACGACGCTGCCGACATACAGCCCTCTCTGACGGAACAGTCCGATCAGGCGCAGCACATCGGTATCATAGGTGATGCCGAGGTCGCCGCGGGTGCGGTTCTGCTCAATATCGTCCGCATTGATTGCAATCACGATTTCGACGTCCTTTTTCATCTGGAGAAGCATACGCAGCTTGCTGTCCGGCTGGAAGCCCGGCAGAACGCGGGACGCATGATAGTCGTCATACAGCTTGCCGCCGAATTCCAGGTACAGTCTGCCGCCGAACTGCGCGATACGCTCGCGGATGTGCTCAGACTGCGTTTTCAGATACTGGGCATTGTCAAATGCAATATTCTTCTTACGCATGATCCTCATTTCCTTTCGTTGCGGTTCCGGTAATCATTTGCCTTATTATACCATATTATCAGGTGAATTTCAATGGGGAGCAGCAAAAAAGTTTCTGCTTCGCTGCATGGGAGATAAAATGCAGGCGGGCGCTGCCCGCTGATCGCATTCTGCGCCGTATCTTTCAACCCTTGCCGCGAAAACATGCTGTTTGCAGACACCTTCCACTGTCAGCTTTCGCGCTGCTGAACAATACGGGATTTTCAGAATATCGCAGCTTTTCGCAGCTTTCAGCCTGCGCCCGGGATGCTGCAAATGAAAGTTGTCAAATATGAATTGCTGCGCATTTTTGTCATACACGGTGTATTGTGTCGGAACGCCTTGCTCATTGACAAAGCTGATCTCCTTCATGCCGAGCATTTCGCCGTTTTGCGTCGGAGCCTTGCGCTTTCTGCCGGACGGATTCTCAAGGTCTTGCAGCATTCACGGCAAACAAGCCAAACAGTGCAAACTTTTTTTGGCAGATATGTGCAAAAGTACAGAATGGTGCTTCTAAATCTTGACAAATGAGCAGGAGTCAGTATAATGATAATCGAAACTGAAAATGATTCGCATTTTCATATTCAGGAGGCGGTCACATGGCAACATACAATACAGTCCAGCGTGAATCCCTGCTGTCGTTCTTTCGCAATCACTGTCAAACAGCAATGACCGTCCCGCAGATTTATGAAAAGATGGTCTGTGAGGAAACAGATTCCGTGCCCGGCGAAAGCACGATTTACCGGCTTGTAAAGCGACTGGCCGATGAAGGTGTGCTGACACGCCGTGTGGATGTCGGAAGCCGCCAATATATCTATCAGCTTGCAGCCGGGGAAGCCTGTCACTGTAAAGTACGAATGCGATGTAAAAGCTGCGGCAAAATCATTGAACTGCAAAATGACAGCAGTCATAAATTGCTTGGCGATCTGCTGGAAAAGGAATCCTTTTCGGCAGATCACGAAATCACAATCACAGGCATTTGCGGCGACTGCAAATAGAAAGGAGAGGAACGCGCATGAAAAGAGCAGGCAGGTTTGTGACAGTTACAGCGGTAATGATATTTTGCCTCTCTTTTTTCGGTTCTGTTTCCTTCCTTGCGGTTCATGCACAGCATCACTGCACGGATGAACACTGCTCTGTATGTGCCGTTCTCGTGCAGTGTGACCAGCGTCTTCGCAGTGCGGCGGCTTCCGGTTCAGCGGCACTTTTTCTGCTGTCCTGTTCGATGGCGGCAGCATTCCTGACAAGTGCGGAAACCCGCGAAGCGTCGTGTGAAACGCTGGTATCTCTGAAGGTTGAGATGCTGAATTAAGATTTCCTCCACATTTTTCATATGTATCGGATGCACTGTGCCCCATGGCACGGTGTACCCGGTATGCAAAGCAATCACTGAAAAATACAGTTTACGGAGGAATTTTGAATGATGAATCAGAAGAAAATGAGCATTTTGCTCTGCGCTGTCCTTGCAGCGTCAGAGCTGACCGCCTGCGGTACCGGCAGTGCAGAAACGAATCCGGCAGCGGCAAACACCATTTCATCCGAAGCAGAGGCAGGCCTGACGGAGAATGCGGATAACAAGACACTCAGCATTGTCTGCACGATCTTTCCGGAGTATGACTGGGTACGGCAGATTCTCGGCGATCATGCAGAACACGCGGAGATTACCTATCTGCTGGATTCCGGTGTGGATCTGCACAGCTATCAGCCGACTGCGCTGGATATGGCAAAAATCGCGGAATGCGATCTCTTTGTCTATGTCGGCGGCGAATCGGATGAATGGGTTGAGGATGCGCTCGCAGAAGCCGTCAATCCGGATATGCAGGTCATCAACCTGATGGAAGTCATGGGCGATGCCGCAAAGGAGGAAGAGGTCAAAGAGGGCATGGAGCATGACCACGATCATGAACATGAACACGCTGAAATCGAAGAGGATGATATCAAAGACCGGGAGCTGTCTGATTTTGCCGGAAACTGGAAGTCCTTGTATCCGCTTCTGGAGGCCGGAGAGCTTTCTGAATATGTCGAGCACCATGCAGAAGAACATGATGAGCCCGCAGATGAAGTGCAGAAGGAACTGGCTGAGAAGTGGGGCTGTGATGTGACCGCGGTCAGCATTGACGGCGCAAAGATCGACTTCACGTATGCGGACGGTACGAAAAAAAGCGGCGAATACAAATATGCGGGTTATTCACCGGTTCTTGCCGATGACGGTGACATCAAAGCGGTCATGTATCAGTACGAAAAGGTATCCGGAGAGAGCCCCAAATATGTCATGTTCAATGATCACGGATTTGAACCGGGCAAAGCGGAACACTTCCATATTTTCTACGGTGACGGTGCTGACTTCGATACAACGAAGAAAGAGTTCCAATACACACCGTACTTCATTCCCGAGGGACTGAACGGTGAAGAAGCTGTTGAGATGCTGGAAGGGCATAATCACAGCAAAGCGGAAGAACACGAGCACGAAGACGGCGAAGTCGAATACGACGAACATGTCTGGCTCTCGCTGAAAAATGCAAAGACGCTCTGTGCAGAAATCGCTGACAAACTGAGCATTCTGGACAGCGCGAACAAGGATGATTACAAGACAAATCTCGATGCGTATACCGCACAGCTTGATCAGCTGGACGGCGAATTCAGGACGCTGATTGACGGTGCAAAGCAGAAAACGCTGGTGTTCGGCGACCGGTTCCCGTTCCGCTATTTCGTCGATGATTACGGTCTGGATTACTATGCTGCATTCGTCGGCTGCTCTGCGGAAACCGAAGCCAGCTTTGAAACGGTCATTTTCCTTGCCGGAAAAATGGATGATCTCGGCTGCGATACGATCTTCACGATCGAAAACTCCGATCATAAGATTGCACAGACGATCATTGACAATACCAAAGCGAAGAATCAGACGGTTACGGAACTGAATTCGCTGCAATCCGTCACGAAAGACCAGCTTGGCAGCGGTGTGACCTATCTCTCGCTGATGCAGGCAAATTATGATACCCTGAAAGGAGCATTGCAGTGAGCACGGACTGGAGAGAAGGCAAAAAGCCTGTCATTCTGATTACCGGTTATCTCGGTTCGGGCAAAACCACGCTGATGCAGCATCTGCTTTCACAGGAACAGCGGAAGATCGCGCTGATTGTCAACGATATGGGCAGCATCAACATCGACGCCGGACTGCTCGGCAAAACCGGCAACAAGGTTGCGCAGGTCGAGATGGTGGAATTGCAGAACGGCTGTATCTGCTGTACGCTGCGCGAGGAATTCATTGCGGAAATTGAGCGCATTTCCAATGAGCCGGAGATTGAAGCGGTATTTGTGGAGGCATCCGGCATCAGTGAACCGTCTGCAATCGCGTCATCGTTCCTTGATTATGAGGACGAGAATCCGGAAACCAGCGTCTATCTCAGCTCGATTGTTTCGGTTGTGGATGCAGACCGCATTTACCGCGAATTCCTGCATGATCTGCAATCGGATGAGGAAGCAGAGGACGGCGACGTCATCAACCTGATCATCGACCAGATCGAATTCTGCAATCTGATTCTGCTGAACAAAAGCGATCTGCTGACGGAATCCCAGCTGGAAGAAGTCAAGACCGCGCTGCGTGATTTCCAGAGCCATGCGGAAATGCTCCCTTGTATTCACGGTGAAATTGATCCTGCTGTGATTCTGGACGGCGAAGCCTTTGATTATGACGAGGTGCTTGCATCATCGTCGGTGCAGCGGGCGCTGAATACCAATGAGCCGGAAGCAAAGGAAGCCTGCATGGATGAATACGGCATTACCTCGTTTGTGTATGAGGAACGCCGTCCGTTCAACCGCGAACGGTTCACCGCTCTCATTGAACATTATCCGGAATCACTGATTCGCACAAAAGGGTATGTGTGGTTCTCTGATGACGACAGGCATATCCAGTTGTTTGAGCAGGCAGGACGAAACGCCAGCATCACCGAGCTTTCTGAATGGATGGCTGCGACGCCGAAGGATGACCTTGACCTGATTCTCTCCGAATTCCCGGAAATTCAGGACGACTGGGATAAAACATACGGCGACCGCATCAATCAGCTTGTGTTCATCGGCAAAGGATACGAAAAAGCGGAAATTGTCGGGCAGCTTGCAGGCTGTCTTGATGTGTAACTGAAATGTGCGAAACTCCGGATGCATCCTGACTGTATCCGGAGTTTTCTTTGCAAATGAGGGGACAGTCATGATGTGCGCAGAGAGGATCTGTGCAAAACCTGATGATTATAAAAAAACAGAGCAGCATGATCTCTCATACTGCTCTGATCGTTCCATATTTGTTTCATCGCACAGCGATACTTACTTCTTCTTTTTCTTTTTGGCAGGCTGCTTTTTGGCGGCAGGTACATCCGGTTTCACCGGAGCGGGCGCTGCTGCCTCCGCGTTTTCGTCAGCCGCACCGGCAGGCTTTTCCTCCGCTTTCTCAGACTCCTGCTCCGGCTCTGCCTGATCTGCCGGAACAGCCGCAGCGGTCTTTCCGTTGAAGGAAAGTCCCTCAATGCTGACAAACGGCACCGCACAGAGCAGCGGGAGCGTCGAGAAGAACGAATACATATACCGGAACTCTGCAAAAACCGGCGCAGCAATCAGCAGCGTCCCCCAGATGCCCATAGCCGGCAGAAAAATCAGCAGCATCCGGAATTTTCGGTTCACATACGCCGCGCCCATCATAAAGACCGCGACCCACACCGCAGTGCCGATACTCCAGAACAGACCGAGGAAATAGTACTCGTGGTACTGCTCGCGGAAATCTTTCAGCTTTTCGGAAGTTTCCGGGCTGAGCTTCGGATCCTTGAACAGCTGGAAGTTATCCGAGCGGAACTCGCTGGCATAAACCCAGTTCTGCACATCCGGATACCAGTAACCGTAAGTCGCATGGAGCAGTGCAATCAGGTAATCCTGCGGATATTTTTTGCCGAGGTCAATCCAGAGCTTCAAAAACTCGCCCTTGTGCTCCGCGATATAATCCTCATTGCCCTCATCCCAGATATAGCACTTGATGCCGTCCGCAGACTGCGGATAATAATGCGCCTTGATGCCCTCGATATCACCGACATGGGAAATCAGCTCCAGCTGCTCCGCGGAAAGCTCCCTGCCGTGACTCAGCACCGCACCGATCATCTGCTGCGGCATTGCAAGGCTTTCCAGTGTTTCCGGCTTTTTGATGCCGAGCGCATTATAAACCGGCCCCTTGACAATCAGGCCGACAACCAGCGCCGCACAGGAAATCCCCAGCAGCAGATACTGCCGCAGACGGACACAGAAGATCACAAGGAACAGCAAAAGCAGCATATACGCATACATGCCGTTGCTGCGGAACAGGCAGACGCCCGTGCCGGTCAGGAACAGCATCACTGCCTCAAACAGCGGCATCTTCTCTGCCCCCTGCTTATGCCGGATCAGAATGCGCCAGAGCGTCACGGAAAAGCTGAGCACAAGAATCGCAAACGGAATGTCCTTCCAGACCGTTGTGCTGTATGTGCCGTTATAGCTGAGCAGTGCATAGCAAGCCAGCACACAGGCAATCGGCAGCTTTTTGACGCGCATCCGGTACAATGTAACAATCAGATAAGAGAACGCAAATGCCAGCATCAGCATCTGGGCAACGCAGTAGGTCGCAACGGCGCGATTGTCATCCTCAAACAACGCCTTGCCGATACTGTAAAAGAATTTGATTACGACCGTCTGTGCAATCGGGTGGTGATTGGACAGCTCAAAATTACCGGCCGCCTGATTCAGCTCGTCAATCGAGTCCCAGGTCAGGTCGCCGGGGAACAGCATCAGGAAATACGGCAGCCAGCAGAGGAACATGACGGCAGCCGAACCGAAAAACACCGCGATCCGCTTTTGGCGCGGCGGCTCCGCACCGGGCGTATTCAGCCGGAAACCGTGCAGACGCTCGAACAGCACCGCGGAAAGCGCCGTATAAAACAGCATAAATCCGCTGACAAAGATCAGCGAATACCGTCCGGCGTGGTTTTCCTGGAGCGTCAGCCACTCGTATTTGATCAGGAAAGTTGCCAGCGTGAAGAATACGCCGCACAGCACCGATGCAATGCGCACCTTCTGTTCCTTCGGCTGCATTGCGGTGCGGAACATCGGAATCAGCACCAGTGCAAACAGCAGCGTGAAAATCTGCGCTGTGGAGAATGTGAAAAACCTTGCGAACGCCGCTGACGACAGCATGGCGCAGACAACCGGCGCCGCCTTGCGGAACCCGTCGCTGCCGGTGAACGCTGAAATCCGTTCCTTCAGCGTCATACTGCACCACCGTCCTCTCCGCTGCCTTTGCGGATCTGATCCTGCATGCGCTGCAAATGCTTCAGCCGCTCATCGGAGCGGTGCAGATTGACTTCAAAATCCTGCCGGTTCTTCTGAATGATGCATCCGAGGATCATGCCCGAGAAAAAGGCCTGCAGTGCGGCAATCATCGTAAATCCGCAGACAATCAGCGTCGGGAAACGGGCAACCTGTCCGGTCTGCACATACTGCATCAGCACCGGAATGAAAAAGCCCACCGAAATCATGAACAGCACCAGCGCGATCAGCCCGAAGAACTGCATCGGCTTGTAATTTTTGTACATGCGGAGGATTGTGCGCAGCACCTTGAAGCCGTCGGAATAGGTGTTGAGCTTGGACTCACTGCCCTCGACGCGGTCGCGGTAACCGATCACAACATTTTCCGTGGACATGTTCTTGTCGATCGCGTGAATGCTCATTTCGGTTTCGATCTCGAAGCCCTTGGACAGCACCGGGAAGGTCTTGACGAAATGGAAGCTGAATGCGCGGTAGCCCGTCATGATATCCTTGATATCGGAATGAAAAAAGCGGTTGATGCAGAACCGCACAAGGCTGTTGCCGAAGTTGTGGAACGGCCGCTTGTTCTCCGTAAAGTAGGTCGAGGAGAGGCGGTCGCCCACCACCATGTCGATCTTCTTTTCCAGCACAGGCGCAGCGATCTGCCGCGCATAGTCTGCGGGATAGGTGTCATCGCCGTCCACCATCAGGTAGCACTCCGCGTCGATTTCGCGGAACATTCTGCGGATGACATTGCCCTTGCCCTGCTGGTATTCGTGCCGGACAACAGCACCCGCCTCCGCCGCCAGCTCCGCGGTACCGTCCGTGGAATTGTTGTCGTAGACATAGACCGTCGCCTCCGGCAGCGCCGCCTTGAAATCGCGGACGACCTTGGCCACGGTTTTCGCTTCGTTATAGCAAGGGATCAGCACGGCAATCCGGTCAAGACGGTTCGCCGGTGTATTCGTTTGCTCCATATGATTCCTTCTTCCTCTGTCAGTGATCGGTATAATCGGCCGGCGCAAAGCGCCATACTGTTTTATTATACCATATTCCGCCGGAAAAAGCAATGATTCTGTCCGGGAAAATCCGCGGCATATCCGTAATGATGAAGAAATCCTGAATATTTCCGGATTCTCTTGACAATATCACTCAAATGGTGTAAAATTACACTATACAGAACAATCAACACCGACGCGCATTCTGACACAGAAACAGATGCCGCAGCACTTTGCATATCCGGAACCGTAAGAAAGAAGGTGTCATACCCATGAAGAAATCCGTTAAAATCATTCTGGCAGCAGTTCTGCTCGCAGCAGCCTGTGCCGCATTCCCGTTTGTCCGCAGCCTCTCCGACGAAGCCCTGCTCCGAAAGCCGGAGGACGAGGTCTATGCGAAAATGTGCAGGCTGGATACAGACAGACTGATCCGGAAAATCAACCGGATAGAGAAAAAATATCCGGACATGAGCGATAAAGCAGCATTGCTGCCGCTTTATACCGCACTCACGGAGCGTTCGTCGGAATTCACCGCGGATCAGCTGATTGCGCAGATCCGGCAGGAGGAAACACGCCCCGGCATCGAGGAAGCGTTTGTGAATATGTATGCGGCAGAGGGGTATGACAGCGCCGGGATGCTTGCGCTGCTGGACGATCCGGAAACCGCTGAGGAAACCAAGGAATATATCACCGCGCATTGCAATTTGACGCCGGATGAGCTGTGCGGGATCTTCCGCGGCAGTGACGGCAGGCCTGCGGTCATCGCAATTCAGCGGCTTGCCGCTGAGGACTCCGAAGCTGCAATGCAGCTGGTCGATGAATTTGTCAGCGGTGCGCCGGAGAACATCTCCGATCAGAAATATATTGCGATCTGTCTGGGGATTGCGCAGTATTACGAAGAACACACCGGTCCGGAAGACGTTGCATCCATGAAGGACATCTATATCCCGATGATGAAGACGATTTTTGAGAACGGGAAATCCGATTTGGTCAGAGATCAGGCGGTTTACGCGCTCGGACGGCTTTGCGACTATGATCTGTTTGCATGGCTGATCGGAAACGGGAACATTGATCAGTACTGCAAGATTTCTGTCATTGAGCGAAATTACCGGCAGATGAAAACATGGATCGCGGCAGCAAAATCCGAGGACGACATCCGCGCCGTGCTGGACGCCATGCAGATTATGCCGACGCTGGAGATTGCAGATGCACTGGAAGAAGCAATCACACAGGGCAGTCTGCCGGAGTCGGCCGATCTGCGTTCACTGATCGAAACCGTCAGGGCAAAGGGCGTTCACGCGGTTGACAAGTATGACTGAGCGGGCAGTGCCCGCCGCCTTTTCCCTCCGGACGAATTTGACGAAGCACGCCCAATCAGCAGAACTTCACGGCGCTGCACCATTTTGAATCCATATCGACAAGCAGAAAAAATCCTCTCCGGTTCAAGCGGAGAGGATTTTCATTCTGTGGATAAAGTGCCTCCGGCGGATCAGAATTGCTCCTTTATGAAAAAAGCAATGCATTTGCTTTATTTTCGTATATTTCGGGATTCCAAAGGGATGTATCCCTTTGGCGGGGTATGGGGCAGCGCCCCATTCTGAATCCATCGGAGATACCTCTTTTTCAGCGAAAGGCGTCATTTATGACGCATGCTTCTCATAAATCGCAATGACCTCACGCATCAGCTCGACGGAGAGCTCGCCCTTTTTCAGCCGCACCGCAATGAAATACGGCACCGTCTTATCATTGAAATTGATCCGGTCATAATACGCTTGCATAAGCGCCGCCAGCTGTCTGCCGTTCGGCTTTGTGATAAAGAAGAACAGCGCACCGCGCTTCTGCGTGATCTCCGAGATGCCGAGCCGTCCTGCCGTATTGCGCAGCAGCGACGCACCGATCAGATTCAGCAGGCTCTGCGGCGGCTCCCCGAAGCGGTCAATCAGCTCGTCAATCAGGTCAGACTGATCCTCCTGTGTTTCCACCAGCGCAATACGGCGGTAGATTTCCAGACGGGACGTCATGCTGGAAATATAATTCTCCGGAATATGCGCCTCCACCTGAATATCCACGGTGCAGGCGGGCAGCTTTTTCGGCTCGCCCTTCTCCTCCGCGATGGCCTCGTTCAGCATTTTCAGATACATCTCATAGCCGACCTGCTCCATCTGTCCGTGCTGCTGTCCGCCGAGAATACTGCCCGCGCCTCTGATTTCCAGATCGCGCATGGCAATGCGGAAGCCGCTGCCGAACTGCGTAAATTCCCGCATCGCGGCAAGGCGCTTTTCCGCAACCTCCGTCAGCGAGCGGTTCGGCTGATAGGTGAAATACGCATACGCTCTGCGGTTGGAGCGTCCGACTCTGCCGCGAAGCTGATAGAGCTGCGACAGTCCGAAGCGGTCAGCCTGCTCCAGAATCAGCGTGTTGACATTCGGCACATCGACACCCGTTTCAATGATCGTCGTGCAGACCAGAATGTCAATCTCATGCTCCACAAGCTGCTTCCAGATCTCGCTGATTTCCAGCTCATTCATTTTGCCGTGTGCAAATCCGATGCGCGCATCCGGCAGCATATCCTGCAATTTCGCGGCGCACTGCCGGATCGTTTCCACGCGGTTATGCAGGTAGTACACCTGTCCGCCGCGCTTTAATTCGCGCTGAATCGCCTGCACGACCAGTCCGGCATTGTATTCGAGCACAAAGCTCTGCACGGGGTATCTGTCCTGCGGCGGCTCCTCAATCACGCTCATATCGCGAATACCGGAGAGCGCCATATTCAGCGTGCGCGGGATCGGCGTCGCGGAAAGCGTCAGCATGTCAACGCCGTGGAATGCCTCCTTGAAGCGCTCCTTATGCGCAACGCCGAAGCGCTGCTCCTCATCAATGATCGCTAGACCGAGCGCGGCAAATTTCACGTCCTTGGAGAGCAGCCGGTGCGTACCGATCAGCAGATCAATCGTGCCGTTTGCGGTCTTTTTGAGGATTTCGGTCTGCTGCTTTTTCGTGCGGAACCGGGAGAGCAGCTCAATGTTGACCGGCACCGATTCAAAGCGCCGCAGTGCGGTTTCATAATGCTGATGCGCCAGCACGGTTGTCGGCGCGAGCAGCACGCACTGCTTGCCGGAAAGGATGCATTTCAGCGCGGCGCGGAATGCGACCTCGGTTTTGCCGAAGCCGACGTCGCCGCAGAGCAGCCGGTCCATCGGATGCTCCCGTTCCATGTCCTTTTTGATCTCATCGGTTGCCCGGAGCTGATCGTTTGTTTCGATATACGGAAAGCGCTCTTCAAAATCATGCTGAATCTCGTCATCCTTCTCAAAAGAGAAGCCCTGCGCCTGCTCGCGCGCGGCATAGAGCTTTATCAGCTCCGCGGCCATATCCTTGACCGCCTTTTTGACGTTGGTACGCGTTTTCTGCCATTCCTGCGAGCCGAGCTTGTTCAGCTTGACCGCGACATCGTCCTTGCCGCCGATATACCGAGAAACCAGATCAAGCTGCGTGACAGGCACATAGAGCACGTCGCTGCCCGCGTATTCAATCGTGATATAATCCTTGGTGATGCCTTCCATTTCCAGCTTGCGGATGCCCACGAACCGGCCGATGCCGTGTCCGGCATGAACAACCAGATCGCCCTCGGAAATCTCTGAAAGCGCGCGGATTTCCTGTCCCTTTTTGAAGCGGCGCTTTTTGAGCACAGTGCTCTGCGCCTTGCTCTGTGCAATGCACGCATACTGGATTGCCGGATATTCAAAGCCTGCGGAAAGGCCGCTGCGCATCAGCAGAACCTTGCCCTTTTCCGCTGCGGCTTCATCGTCCGCAAGCGCGCAGTCAATGCCGCTCTGCTGCAAATCCTGCAACAGAATCGGCAGCGTCTTTTCCGTACTGCCGCAGACCAGAACGCGGTAGCCGCGCCTGCAAAGCTCTGCAAGATCCTCTGTCAGGATGCGCGTGCTGCCGCCCCACGGGGCATTCTGCGTCGCCTCCACGGAGAGCATCTTCTGAAACTGAAAGCTGCTCGTACTGCTGAGAAACGCGTTCATGCAGACGAGCGGATGCTCCTTGGCTCTGGCCAGCACGGTATTCGCGTCCATGTAATAATCCGCAAGCTGCCGGCAAAGCGTGCCGTCCTCCAGCATCAGCTTGACGTCCTCCAGATACCGCGCCTGCAAGCCCTGCCACGCATCCAGCAGCGCAGACGTTTCGCAGAGGAACACGCCGCCCGTACAGTAATCAAAGAGCGTCGCAGGCTGTTCGTATATCAGCGGAAAATACATATCAATATTCAGCAGCGGCACGCCGCTTTCGAGCTTTTCGGCATCCGCCCGGAGTTTTTCTTTCAGCTCTGCCGCATGTTTGCTGCGGATCTGCTTTGCAAGGCTGCGGATGCTTTCCGCAAGCGCAGCGGGATCCGGCAGCGCCTCGACGGCAGGCGCGATATCCGCGGTATCAACGGTATCCGTGCGGCGCTGTGTTTCCGGCTCAAACCAGGCCATGCTGTCAATTTCGTCGTCCCAGAATTCCAGACGCACCGGCAGCGGATTCTGCGACGAAAAGATATCGAAGATCGCGCCGCGCACGGAAAACTGACAGGGCGCATCGACCTGCTCCGTCCGGACATAGCCGAGCGCCGTCAGCGTTTCGGCAAGCGCCTTCTGGTCAAATGTGTCCCCGACCGCAAGATGCAGCATCCGCTGCATCAGCACATCCTGCGGCAGCGTAAACTGCATCGCCGCCTCCGCGGAAGCAGCAAGTACGCGGCACTGCCCGCTGCAAACTGCGGAGAGCGCCGTCAGGCGAAGCTGCTCGTATTCTCTGGAAATGCCCGCAGCATCGAGAAAATTCAGTTCCTTTGCCGGATACGGATAAGCTGCCCGCGTCCCTGCCATAAAGTTGATGTCCTCGCAGAGCTGCCGCGCCGCAGCTTCATCCGCAACGACCGCCAGCACCGGCGCATCCTGTGAAAGCGTCAGCAGAATCTGCGCGCGGTGAATCTGTGCAACGCCCGTCACCGAAACCGGCGTGACGCCCTTTTCCAGTGCACGCCGAAGCTCCCGTACCGCAGGCAGCTGCTCCGCTGCTTCAGTAAAAAATCGCATGGTATTCTCTCCTGTCTGCCGGATCGGAACCGGCAGTTTCAGGGGATATCCGAGCGGATACCCCCTGTGTCAGTATGCTGTTATTCGCGGTTCTCCGCCGCATCGGCCTTTGCAGCAGTCTTGCTGCTTTTTTCAGCAGATGCGCCGGTTTCATCGGTTTCAGTGCCGTTCTGATCCGTCGTGCCGGATGCGGCCGCCGTTGTTTCAGGCTCTGAGACATCGTCCGCTTCCGCGTCCCGGCCGCCGTACATCAGCTGCCGGATACGCTCCTGCTCCTGCCGTCTTTCAAACTCTTCGGTATCCTCAAAGCGGAAGCCCATTTTCTTTGCAAACGTCTGCGCAGTCGAACCCTTTTCGCCATATATAATGCCGCGGTAGAAGTCCTTGCTGCCGCCGGTTTTCTTATTGCTGACAGTCGAGCTCCTGGCCGGAATCTCACATTTCGCGTTCCGGAACAGCACCGTGCGCAGATCCGGACAGTCACAAAAGGCATATTCGCCGACAGATTCCACACTCTCCGGCAGAATCACGGCCTTGAGCCCGGAGCAGGAGTAAAACGCATAATCCCCGATTTCCGTCACATAATCCGGCACCGTCACCGTTCCCGTGCAGCGCCGCCCGGCGTCATAAACCTTGCCGTTGAAGATAATCAGATCGTGATGATACAGCAGATTGTCGTACCACGGCGTCAGCGAAAACGCGCTGTCCCCGATTGACGCAATCGCGGCGGGGACGGTCAGCTTGCGCAGACTGCCGCACATCGCAAAGGCCCGGCGTCCGATCCGCGCAACACTCTCCGGCAGTTCGATCTCGCTGAGGTTGCGGCAGCCGTAGAATGCATAATCCCCGATGTCAGTCAGCCCAGCCGGCAGCACGACCTTCCGCAGAGAGTAGCAGCTGAAAAAGCCGCCGTTCTTGTCAATATCGAAAATGCTGTCCTCGGCGTTCTCCACAGAGGCGATTTTCGTCACCGGCAGACCGTCCAGCGTGTCAGGAATCTCAATCTCCTCCGCATCAAACGCATCCGTATGGCCGGTGATCTCCGCATGCTTCTGATAGAGCGCATAGCGGATGCCGCCTGCGGTTTCGCCGGATTTTTTCAGCTGGGTATCGTCCGCGTAGGGATCCGGCACCTCCTCGTGAACCGTCTGGGACACATAGGTACCGTCCTCATATTTTGCCTGATCGGCCGATTCCTGCGCCGGTTCAATTGCGGCAAACAGTCCGCCGGAGCTTTCCGGGCTTTTCTGTGCCGCACAGCCGCAGAGCAGCACACAGGCCGCGCACAGAATTGCAGTCAGTTTCATTCGCATGGCGCTGCCTCCTGTTCCGGCGTCTGCTGCTTCGGCTTCTTCTGCTTTCCGGTATTAAAGCGGTTCATCGCCTGATCCGTCCTGCCCGTCAGCATCAGCGGCAGCGCCTCGCAGACGGTTTTTGCAGTTTCCGAGAGCGTTTGCAGCTCCTCCGCGGAGAATGCTGACAGCACCCACGCCGCAAGGTCATAGTCCGGATGCGGCTTCTGCCCGATTCCGACACGGATGCGCGGAAACGTATCCGCGCCGGTCAGATAAATGATATTCTTCATGCCGTTGTGGCCGCCGTCGCTGCCCTTTTTGCGGATGCGCAGCTCTCCGACGCCGAGGTTGATGTCATCGTAGATCACGATGACCTTTTCCGCGGGGATCTGATAGAACTGCATGGCCTCCTGCACAGCCTGCCCGCTGAGGTTCATAAACGTATCGGGTTTCAGCAGCAGCACGCGGACGCCCTCCGCCTCCGCCGTCGCCGTATTGGACTTGAACTGATGCTTTCCGAATTTCGCTCCGTATTTTTCCGCAAATGCGTCGATCATCATAAAACCGGCATTATGGCGCGTGCCGCGGTACTTGTCACCGATGTTGCCGAGCCCGGCAATGATGTATTCCGGCGGACCGGTCACAGCCGGTGCGGACTGCGACTCGATCTGCTTAAAAAGATCAAAGATGCTCACTCTGGATTCTCCCTGTTTCCTGTATTTCTGATGTTCTGCCGCTCACAGGCTGACAGTAAACGGCTCATGCTTTCTGAAAACGGTCAGCTCGGAAAAGCCCGCCGTTCTCGCCATATCTTCCAGCAGGTCAATGCCAAAGCCGAGATATTGGGTATCGTGTGCGTCGGTGCTGATTGTCAGATATCTGCCGCCGAGCTCCCGGTACCGCTTCACCAGCACCAGATCCGGGTCGATATACAGCTTCGGCTTGCGCAGGCCGGAGCCGTTCAGCTCAATCGCTTTCTGCTTCCGGATCACCGTCATCAGGATTTCGTCGATCAGTTCCAGATGCGGCGTCAGGTCATAGGCTCTGCGGTCAGGCAGATAGCGCAGCCCGTAGGTCAGATGCCCGAGAATATCGTAGCAGTCCGACTGTGCCGTGCGCAGCACCTCCTCAAAATAGGCGGTCACCAGCGCGGGAATATCCTCCTCGTCATAATTGAGAAAGTAGAAATCCGGTCGGCCGGGCAGCTCATGCACCGAACCGATCACCAGATCAACGCGCGGATCCTGATAGATCAGCGCGGATTTTTCGGGATCCTGCGGAATTTGTCCGACCTCCGCCCCTGCAAGCAGCACCAGCGGCGCACAGTCAGCCTGTGCAGCGGCAACAGACGCCATGGAATCCTCAAAGACGCCTTTGCCGTTGTAGAAATACATATCCGACGGCTCCGCGTGATAGTATTCCGCGGGGTAATAGCGGTTGATTTCCACATGGTCGGTCACGGCCATGAAGCGCAGCCCGAGTCTGTTTGCAGCTTCGACACGTTCTGCAACGGTCTGATGCGCATCCGGAGAATGGTGCGTGTGGGTATGCAGATTCATGATCATATGCATTTTCTCCTTATCGTTCACATACAGAATTTATTATACCACAACCGTTTGCATTTTGCAAGAGCGAATGCACAGAATTCAGGACAAAAAAAATCAGGCAGACCCCGCCGCAGTACGGGATCTGCCCTCTTTTTATTCAGTTATCCGACATACTTCGGGTTCGGACCGTACTGGTTGTCGCCCTCGTCGCCTTCCTTGGTTGCCCAAATGATCAGCGGGATGCAGCCGACAACGGTGATTGCAAGAAGCTGCAGCCAGCCGCTCTTGTTGATGTCATGCAGTCTGCGCGTCCAGATTGCGAGACCCGGAATGAGCAGTGCAAGCGAGACAAGAAACGCAAGGATCGAGCCGGGCGTTCCCAGGAATCTGAGGATAAAGTTGAGAACCCATGTCAAGATATAGTTGCCGAGAATGGCCCACCAGAAATCCTCACGGCTGGTTCTGCCCTTGAAATCCGAGTAGTTGGCGAGCATCTTCAGAAATGCCCGTACAAACGGTAAATTCAGAAATTGATCCATTATGTTACCTCCGTCGTTTTTAATATCTGCTATCGGATGCCGGTCTGCGACGGACATCTCTGCCCGTATCCGGCACCCGGAAAAGCCTGTGTGATCCCGCCTCAGACCGGTTCAATATGCCAGCATTCCGCTGCATACTGCCGGATCGTGCGGTCGGAGCTGAACGGACCCGCAGCGCAGGCATTGCGCCACTGCTTTGCTGCAAAGCCCGCCGGGTCGCTGCCGTAATCGCGGAGCGCGCGGAGCTTTGTTTCCGCGTAGTCCGGCAGATCCAGCAGCAGATAGTAATGGTCAGGCTGATGCCAGCTTGCACCGTCCAGCAGTGCAAAATAGAGCTCGCGGAACTCCCCTGTTCCGCCGTCGGACACCGTGCCGTCGATCAGGCTCTGCACCACGCGGGCAATCTGCGGATTTTTCGCAAGCACCGCACGCGGGCAGTAGTCTTTGAGCTGTTCCAGCTCCTCAACGGTCGCGCCGAAGATATAGTTATTTTCCGTTCCGGCCGCCGCGGCAATTTCAATGTTCGCGCCGTCCAGTGTGCCGAGCGTGACCGCACCGTTGAGCATCATCTTCATATTGCCGGTGCCGGAGGCCTCCGTACCGGCGGTGGAGATCTGCTCGGAAATATCACATGCGGAAACGAGCTTTTCCGCGTAGGAAACATTGTAATTCGTGACGAAATGCACCTTCATCACATCCCGCACAGCAGGATCGCTGTCCACTAGCTTGGCGATTTCGTTGATATACTTGATAATCGCCTTGGCTCTGCGGTAGCCCGGCGCAGCCTTTGCACCGAACAGGAATGTGACCGGCGGCAGGTCGCGGATGGTTCCGTCCTTGATTCCGTAGTAGATCCAGAGGATCGAGAACGCGTTGAGCAGCTGCCGCTTGTACTCATGCAGGCGCTTGATCTGAATATCGAAGCAGGAACGCGGATCAATCCGGACGCCCTCCGCTTTTTCAATATAATCTGCAAGCTGCTGCTTTTTCAACTGCTTGACCGCGCGGAACCGTTCCATGACGGCAGCGTCCTCCGCACAGTCGGAGAGCGAACGCAGCTGATCGAGATCGGTCAGGAAATCCTGTGAACCGTGCAGCTCCGCAAAGAGCGCGGTCAGCTCCGGATTGCAGACGCCGAGCCAGCGCCGCTGCGTAATGCCGTTGGTCTTGTTCTGGAATTTTTCCGGTTCGATCGCGTACCATTCCTTCAGGACGGTTGTTTTCAGCAGCTCCGTATGGATTTCCGCAACGCCGTTGACATATCTGCCCGCGTACATGGCAAGGTCTGCCATGTGAATCTGCCCGTTCCGGATAATGCGCATCGACTTGATCTGCTCCTCCGGAAGATCCTTCGCGTAAAGCTCCGCGAGGAACTGCTCCGAGATCTGCAAAATGATTGCGTAGATTTCCGGCAAAAGCTCCTCCACCAGATCGCAGTCCCACTTTTCGAGTGCCTCCTGCATGATCGTGTGGTTTGTGTAGGAGAAGATCTGCTTTGCCATACCGAGCGCTTCGGTGAACGAATAGCCCTCGGCTCTGAGCAGGCGGATCAGCTCCGGCACGGAAATGACCGGATGCGTATCGTTCAGCTGCACCGCCAGATGCTCCGGCAGAGAATCCAGCGTGCCGAACTGTGCCTTGTGCTTTTTGATGCAGTCTGCAAGGGACGCCGCGCAGAAGAAATACTGCTGCTTCAAGCGGAGTGCCTTGCCTGCTCTGGTATCGTCATTCGGATACAGGCACCGGGAAATATCCTCCGCATAGACCGTTTCGGACGATGCATTAAGATAATCCTGTGCATTGAACGTGTTGAAATCAAATGTGTTCAGCGGTTCTGCCTGCCAAAGACGCAGTGTCCCGATATGCGGCATGCTGCCGTCCTGCGTAAAGCCGATCACCGGCATGTCATACGGCACGGCGCGAACCTGCTGTCCGCGGAAGCTGACCGTGACGGCATCGCAGTCCCTGCGGATGCTCCACGGATCGCCGAAGCGCTGCCAGTCATCGCCGGTTTCGGTCTGTCGGCCGTCGGCAAAGCCCTGCCTGAACAGGCCGTATTTGTAACGGATGCCGTAGCCGTCCACCGGCAGTGCGCAGGCTGCGGCACTGTCGAGAAAGCAGGCGGCCAGTCTGCCGAGTCCGCCGTTTCCGAGCGCGGCATCCTCAATCTCCTCAAACACGCTGAGCGAGGTACCGGCCTTCTGCATCGCCTGTTCCATGTCATCGAGCATGTTCAGGCAGTAAAGGTTATTATAGATCGCCCTGCCCATCAGAAATTCCATGGAAAAATAGCAGACGCGTCGGTTTGCAAGATGTGCGCTGCGGCATTCGTTCCAGCGGGGGAGCAGTGCCTGCATCACGGCTTTGCCGACCGCATTGTGCAGTGCATACGGCTCTGCCTGTGCAGCAGGGATACCGAGTTCCGCCTCCGCCGCGTTCAGGATCGTTTCCGCAAGGTTCATAATCGTCCTCCTGTATCATGGGTTCTGTCACCGTCTGATATGATTTGCATAATACAATAACATTATACCATGCTTTCAGAAATACTGCAAGGGTATTCTGCCGATTTTATGCAATATCACAATAAAGTTCATGAAAAGCGCCCAAAAAATAAAGGAGGCTTCCGTTCCGAAGCCTCCCCTTATTTGCTATTCAGTTTTGGCGGTATAGATTGTGTGGATCTATATCAATGCCTTTCAGCATTTGTGCGGGAGCCGCTTCACATCCGCACGAGGATGCGCCCCGGTGCTCCCAAGCTGACCCGCTCACAGTCGTGCATCTGCCTGCGGGACGCACGGGGTAACATTCCTTTCCCCGTATTCTATGACGGTCATTCATCGTTTCCTCAGCGGCCGCTGACAAAAGCCTTTCTCTTCAACCTTCATCTCCGCTGTCGGACCGTACCCTTTACAGTCCTGTTATAATTCCCTGCTTGCTGCATTGCGGCTGCGTGCTGCATCAGCACCTGCCCATCGGCAGGCGGCATTCTGTGCCGATTTCCATATCGGAATCGCACCCGCATTTCCGGTCTCCGCGCCAGCTTTCAGATTTAGCGCATCACCGTCTGCAAGAGAGTGCATCAATGTCACACAGAACGCACCGCACGCGAGCCACCGTCATGGAACGGGACGATTGCCATTGTATCCATTGGTCCTCACGCATCCTTTCTGGATCTGTTTTTACGGCTGGATCCCGGCCGACCGCTTGCTTGTCAGCCGTTACGAGATCCGCCCGGACGACGGGCGAACCGGAAACGCCGTATGATCCGGTACGATAAGAACAGCTGGAGCAGAGCTCCGGATGCTGCATCAGGCGAAACGCTGAATGGGATTCCCGAACTTGCCGCCCGTGCGGATCTGTTCGCTGCTTTCGCTCCGGTATCGGTATGCTGTTCTTATGGTTATATTATAGCACGATATTTCGGTTTTGTCAATAGTTTCCGATAACTTTTTTTGAAAAATTCGTGAAAAAGACATTATAAACGGATGAAAGTATGATTTTTTTGCAGGTGCTTGACAAACGCAGAAAGTTGTGCTATAATATGAATGTTGTCTGGGTGTGGCGCAGTTGGTAGCGCGCTACCTTGGGGTGGTAGAGGCCGCCCGTTCAAGTCGGGTCACTCAGACCAGGCGGGCACTGCCCGCATTCACAATAACTCCCATGCAGTGCTGTGTGGGAGTTATTGTTTTATCAGAAGCCTTTTGACCGCGGAGGTGAACCGATGCAGCCGGAACAGAACGAGCTTTTCATCCGTGAAGTGCAGACCGACCGGACGCAGATCGGGGCAGACAGCTATCTGCGGAAGATCACGGCGCTTTCCGCGTCGGATACGCTGACCCTTACAAAGCCGGTCACGTTTTTTGCGGGAGAAAACGGCACCGGAAAGTCCACGCTGCTGGAGGCGATTGCGATTGCTGCGGGGTTCAATCCCGAGGGCGGCTCCCGCAATTACAGCTTCTCGACCTGCGATTCGCATTCCGAGCTCTGCCGGGCGCTGCGCCTGGTCAGAGGGTGGCGGCGTCCGGAATGGGGATATTTCCTGCGCGCGGAGAGCTTTTATAATGTAGCGACCGCGGAAGAAATATACAGCAGAGGCCCCGGCGGGAACCCGCAGCATTATCATGAATGCTCCCACGGCGAGAGCTTTCTCAAGCTGATGCAGAACAATTTATCCCGGGACGGGCTGTTCCTGCTGGACGAGCCGGAGGCGGCGCTGTCCCCGCAGCGGCAGCTGACGCTTCTGCTGGAAATCGCGGAATGTGCTGCGGCGGGCTCTCAGTTTATCATTGCCACGCATTCGCCGATACTGCTCGGGCTGCCCGGGGCGGAAATCCTCAGCTTTGACGGCGGCGCAATCCGTCCGTGTACGTATGAGGATACGGAAAGCTATCAGATCACAAAGCTGTTCCTCAGCGACCGCGAAAGCCTGCTCCGGCGGTTAGGGGTATCTTCGGCGGACTGATCACGGGAACGCTGCTCCGGATACCTCTTTATAGTAAGCTAAGACCGGCTGTACCTTCTTATGGTACAGCCGGTCAGTTTATTGAGGGGACGCATCCCCGGATTCCTTTTTGTATCGTTACATATATTTCATAAAAATGGGGTTCCAAAGGGTTACAACCCTTTGACAGGGCTTGGGTGAGTTTGCGGTGCAAACGCATAGCGAAGCGGGCGAGAGCCCCATTATGAATCCATCGGAGATACCGCTTTTCACTCTCCGTTATACAGCTTTCCGAGCTGATCCGAATGTGCGGCGCGGAAATCCGCAAAGGTTCCCGCATCCAGATGATCCCGGATCTGCGTCATCAGATTATTATAGAACCAGAGGTTATGCTGCACAGCCAGCCGTCCCGCGAGCTGCTCGCCCGCCTTGAACAGATGCCGGATATACGCGCGGGAGAAGTTTTTGCAGGTCGGGCACTGACAGCCCTCCTCAATCGGCCGCGGATCGGTCGCAAAGCACTGGTTCGTCAGATGCATGATGCCGCGCATCGTGAATACGGTCGCGTGCCGCGCATTGCGGGACGGCATCACGCAGTCAAACAGATCAATGCCGCGCGCAACGCCCTCGACGATATTCTGCGGCGTACCGACGCCCATGAGGTAACGGATTTTGTGCTTCGGCATGTGCAGCTCCACATGCTCGATGATGTCATACATAATCTCCGTCGGCTCCCCGACAGCCAGCCCGCCGATCGCATAGCCGTCCAGATCGAGCGCAGCGATTTCATCCATATGCCGTTCGCGGAGATCCGCATACGTGCATCCCTGATTGATGCCGAACAGCAGCTGGTGCGGGTTGATCGTCCCCTCCATGCGGTTCAGGCGATCCATCTCCTCCCGGCAGCGCTTGAGCCAGCGTGTCGTGCGGTCGCAGCTCTGCGCCGCATAACGGTACGGCGCAGGGTTCTCCACGCACTCGTCAAACGCCATGGCAATGGTCGAGCCGAGATTCGACTGAATGCGCATACTCTCCTCGGGGCCCATGAAAATCCGTCTGCCGTCCACATGGGACTGGAAGGTCACGCCCTCCTCCTTGATTTTCCGGAGCTTTGCCAGTGAGAATACCTGAAAGCCGCCGGAATCGGTCAGCGTCGGGCCGCGCCAGCCGGTAAAGCCCTGCAAGCCGCCCATCGTGCGGACAATGCCGTCACCGGGGCGCACATGCAGATGATAGGTATTGCACAGCATCACCTGACAGTTGACGGTTTCGAGGTCGCGTGCAGAGAGCGCGCCCTTGATCGCGCCTGCGGTTGCAACATTCATGAAGCAGGGCGTCTGGAAGTCGCCGTGAACGGTGCGGAATACGCCTCTGCGGGCGTTCTGCTCGGTTTTCAGCAGTTCATACATCTGTGATTTTGCTCCTTTTCGCATATTCCTTTATATCATAGCATAAAAGCATGGAAAATGCAAGCGTTTTCATGCAGGGGGAGTAACCAATCGGGGAGATTTATATAAAGAGGTATCCGCTCCTCCGACAGATATCAGGCAGCAGCAGCAGGAAAACCGGCTCCTCCCGTATCAGTTTTCATATTGATTTCACATTCCGCACGTATTTCACCGGAATTTTCCTCATTTCTCTTATCTTGATTCCATATTTCATTCATTCCGTTTTCAAATAATTCCGTATAATAATACTTGTAAGCAACAAGCACAGCCGACAGTCAGAACGGCACAAACTGAAAGGACGGTTTCTTATGATGAATCAGAACAACAAGAATCACAAAGGTCATTCTATTATGAAGGTTTCCGCTGCACTGGCGGCAATGCTGCTCGTATCAGGCACATCAATCGGCATGTACAAGCTGGTCGGGAATATCGGAACAGCGCCGGCTGAATCCAGCGTATCCGAAAACATTCAGGAAGCAGAAAGCAATTCCGAGGCACAAACGAAGAGCACGCCCGCAGTTCAGGCTACCAATATGAGCTGGGTGGAGATGGCCTCCGCCGCCGATGCGCTCACCATTCCGGAGATTGTCGAAAAGGCGATGCCGTCCGCAGTCGGCATCAGCGCAACCTTTACATATTCCGCACAAACCTCCGCTTCCAGCTACCGCAGCTTCGGATTCGGCGGAATGTATGAAAATGCACAGCCCGCAGAAGAGCAGGCAACCGCGGCAGGCAGCGGCATCGTGATCAGCAGTGACGGCTACATCATCACCAATGCCCATGTGATCTACGATTCCGAAAGCCAGTACAAAATGGGCAAAGCGTCATCTGTCACGGTGGTCATGGGCGAGAATCACGATCAGGAATACGAAGCCGAAATAATCGGCTATGACATTCAGACAGACCTTGCCGTGCTGAAAATCGACGCGGAAGGCCTGACGCCCGCTGAATTCGGCAACAGCGACGATCTGAAGGTCGGCGAGCTGGTCGTCGCAATCGGTAATCCGCTCGGATTCGAGCTTTACGGCACAACAACCTGCGGCATCGTATCTGCCAAGAACCGCGAGGTCGAGCTTGAGGACAAAACCATGAAGCTGATCCAGACGGATGCGGCGATCAATTCCGGAAATTCCGGCGGTATGCTGCTGAATTCCTACGGTCAGGTCATCGGCATCAACTCCCTGAAAATGAGTTCCTCCTACGGTGAGGCCAGTGTGGAAGGCCTCGGATTTGCCATTCCGATCAACGATGCAGCAGAAATCATCAAGTCCCTGATCAGTGACGGCTATGTGACCGGCAGACCGCAGCTCGGTATTACCGGCACAACGATCACGGAAGAACAGGCAGAACGCTATCACATTCCGCAGGGCGTGTATGTTTACAGCATTTCGGAAAACAGCGTGTCCGGATTGCAGCAGGGTGATGTGATCACTGCCGTCAACGGCACGGAGATCACCACAATGGAAGAACTGAACGCGCAGAAGAATCTGTATAAAGCCGGTGAAACCGTAACGCTCCGCATCAGCCGCAGCGGCGAGAGCATGGACGTGCAGGTGACATTGCAGGAGAGCAGACAGGAGGAGTGAGATTCCGATCCCATAACTGAACATCAGAAAAAGCACCGTCTGACGGTAAGAGTGATACCAATATAGAAGTTTTGCCCCGAAGCATTTCAAATTGCTTCGGGGCATTGTATTATCATATTTATACTGAGATAAATCATAATTTGCTGATTATATGTTATGGATTATTGAATCTAATTCGTTGAAATTTATAAAATCCACTTGCTTATTATAAGTTTCAATCATAGCCTGAACTTCGGCTGTTTTCTTTTCTTCAGGGAGTTTTATTGCTTTACGATATAATAAACTCATCATCGTTTTATGCTTAAAGTTCAGACGAGAATAGTCTATCCCACCTCTCAGATGAAAGATAACAGCATTATCATATACCTCTGCTGATAATTGCTTTTTTATTCCACTCCTTATAGTTTCTGTGTTTCCTTTGTCATTTGGATCTGCTAATCCAACGGTGACAACAATGATCTTTTTATCAGTAATGTTTTGTAAATTCCTAAATGTCTTTTTCATTCCAAGAACACCGCCGGCATATAATGCTCCGATATAAATGATAGTTTCATAAGAATCAATATCCTTGATTTCTTCATATGATCTTATCTCACATTTAATTCTTTTTGCCAGTTCTGTTGCATATTGTTTTGCTGTTCCATACTGAGAACCATAAATAATAATCTTCATAAGAATTGCACCCTTAAAATCTGATTTATGTTAGTAAAAATTATATCACGACTTTGCCGCTTTGTCAATAGAAACGCCATAGTACTTCTGACTGTATATCAGAAATACTATGGCTTAATACTTCTATATGAGCATCACGCTTACATCAGGCGGTGCTTGCTTTGTCATGTACAGCATCGTATGCAAATGCCGCAGCCGCTGTTGACAAAACGCCCTCCCCGTGATATAATAGGGCTGTAAAAAAGCAGGGGGAGCTTGTAGAGCAGGCTGAGAGGGCGCGTCAACGTGCCGACCCGGAACCTGATGCGGATAATGCCGCCGGAGGGATCGCGGGATCAGTACGCCGACCGGTTCCCTGGGAGCCGGCCTTTTCATTTTCCCCGCCAATCAGAAAGGAAGTATCATTATGAAGCAATCCCGCACCAAAATGATCGTGGAGGGTGCCATGCTGCTGGCGCTCGCAATCGTGCTGAGCCTGATTACGCCGTTCCAGAAGATCCTGCCGTTCGGCGGCTCCATCACGCTGGTTTCCATGCTGCCGATCTGCATTTTCAGCATCAAGTACGGCGTCGGCAAGGGGCTCGGCGTGTCGTTCCTGTTTGCCGTGTTCCAGTTCGCGCAGGGCACCATCAAGGACGGACTGTTCGGCTGGGGACTGACCCCCGGAATGCTGATTGCCTGCATTCTGCTCGATTATTTCCTTGCCTATACCGTGATCGGTCTTGCAGGATTCGCGCGGAAAAAGGGGCTGCCCGGCTGGATCACCGGCACCGTCGTTGCACTGACGCTCCGGTTCCTCTGCCACTTCTTCAGCGGCGTGTACGTCTTTGCCTCGACCGGCAAAATCTGGGATAATCTGGATTTCGTCGCAGAGAACAAGTATATTTACAGCCTGATGTATAACGGCGCGTACATGCTCCCTGAAATCATCCTGACCGTGCTTGTGACCGTGATTCTGTTCAAGATTCCGCAGGTGCGCAGACTGATGACCGGCGCCGGTGCGGTTTCCGGTGACGCTGCTAATGCTGAGGAGAGCAAGAGCGAGAAATAAGCACGAGAACAGCCAAATCAAAAGAGCGCTTCCCGCGGGAGGCGCTCCTTTTTTATACTGTATGCTCTTTAATACCGCATCGCCGCAATGGCCTGATACGCCCTGTACAGCGGAACCTCCTCGTCCGGGAGCGCCGCACTTTCGTGCAGCAGAACCCCGCCGACAGCAGCCATGGCGGAATCCGTCAGCACGATGTTCTTTCCGTTCGTCAGGGTGATCACCATCCGCATCCGCTGTTCCTTGAAGAAGCGCTTGCGCATTCTGATATACCGCTCTGTCCGGATATCGCTGATTTCGTCCACGGCGATTCGTCTTTTGCAGCATATCTGCCTGACCGTCACTGCACCGTTCTCCACGGCGATGACTGTCCGCACGGTCTGTTCCAGGATAAACAGCACGATTGTGATCAGCATCAGGATGACGGAGCAGATCAGCCCGATCGTCATTTCCCGCACAATAAACACAAATGAGAGGGAACAAAAAAACAAAAAAACTGCAATGAGAATAATCACAGTGCTGATCTTTTCATGTCGGATTCTGAATGTCATAAAGCGCCTCCCGTTTCTCTGACAAAGACCGGCAAAAACCGTCCGGCAGTCTGTCCTGTTTCCGCTGTAAGAATGCATGCGGTGTCAGCGCTTTATTCGCGTCCGGCAAGCGGGGTGTAGTCCTCCCATTCCTTGACGGCGCGGTAAGCCGGACGGATGATCTTGCTCGCACCGAGCAGCTCCTCCAGCCGGTGCGCCGACCAGCCCGCAATCCGCGCGACCGCAAAAATCGGCGTGAACAGCTCGTTCGGCAGGTTCAGCATGCGGTAAACCATGCCGGAATAGAAATCGACATTTGCACAGACGCCCTTATAAATCCGCCGCTCCTCCGCAATAATCTGCGGGGCAAGCCGCTCGACGGTTTCATACAGCGCAAACTCGTCGGCGCAGTGCTTTTCGTCAGCCAGCTGCCGCGCATAGCTGTGCAGGATCGTCGCGCGCGGATCGCTCTGCGAATACACCGCATGCCCCATGCCGTAAATCAGTCCGGCATGATCAAACGCATCCTTATGCAGCAGCTTCCGCAGATAATCCGAAACCTCCTCTTCGTCCTTCCAGTCGTGGACGCGCTCCTTCATATCGTCGAACATCTGCACGACCTTGATATTCGCGCCGCCGTGCTTCGGGCCTTTCAGGGATCCGAGCGCCGCCGCCATGGTCGAATAGGTATCCGTGCCGGAGGACGAAACCACATGCACGGTAAACGTCGAGTTATTGCCGCCGCCGTGCTCTGCATGCAGCACCAGCGCAAGGTCAAGCAGCTTTGCTTCCAGCTGCGTGAATTTCTGATCGTTCCGGAGCAGGCTCAGCAGGTTTTCCGCTGCGGAGAGCTTCGGATCCGGCTGATGCAGAAACAGGCTCTTGTCGTTTTTATAGTAACGGAACGCCTGGTAGCCGTAGACCGCAATGGACGGGAACTGTGCAATCAGCTGAATGCACTGGCGCAGCACATTTGCAATGGAGGTATCGTTCGGGTTGTGGTCATAGGAATACAGCGCAAGCACGCTCTTTGCAAGCGTATTCATCATGTCCTCGCTCGGCGACTTCATGATGACGTCACGCGTGAACGACGGCGGCAGCGTCCGGCAGTTCCGGAGCAGCGCGCTGAAATCTTCCAGCTGTTCTTTGCTCGGCAGCTCGCCGAACAGCAGCAGATAGACAGTTTCCTCGTAGCCGAAGCGGTTGTCGCTGACAAAGCCGTTGACAAGATCCTCGATATGATAGCCGCGGAACAGCAGCTGCCCCTTGCCGAGCTTGGTTTCACCGTTTTCCTCGGTACCGGGGATGATCTGGCTGACATTTGTCAGGCCGGCACAGACGCCCTTGCCGTTGATGTCACGCAGACCGCGCTTGACGTCATATTTTGTATAAAGCTCCGGGTCAATCCGATAGTTCTGCCGGCAAAGCTGTGAGAGCTCCTCAATTTTTGTCTGTGTGGTATAGCGGTTCCATTCGCCCATGCTGGATTCTCCTTTCTTCATGTGTTGTGCAATCTGTATAAATCACGGCAGGCGTCAGAACAGGCGCCTGCCGGAATCCTCAGCGTATTATCACAGTAATACTTTATTATCAGTATACCATATTCCGCGGAAAAAGTCAAGCGCTCCGACCGGTTCCTGCACACAAAAAAAGTGATCCGGATTCTTTCCATGCTGCGCGGTTTGTCATTCCGCTGTCAGCTCTGCACGGAGAAAGAGGAGGAGCTTTTTCTCGCGGCGGGAAACCTGCACCTGCGTCATGCCCAGCGCCGCCGCCGTTTCGCTCTGTGTGCGCTCCTCCGCATACCGCAGATGAAGGAGCCTGCGGTCGCGTTCGGGCAGCAGCGCCAGCGCCTGCTCCAGCGCGATATGCTCCTGCAAGCGGTTTTCCGGCGACGGCACCGGCACGTCCAGCACAGCGTCGCCGTCCTCTGTGCTGCCGGTCAGCGAGAGCACCGGCTGCGACGCACAGAGCGCCTCCGCGGTTTCGGCCTCGGATATGCCGAGCGCGTCTGCAATCTGCCGGACGGTCGGCTCCGCACCGGATTTCTGCCGGAGCCGTTCGGCCTCCTGCGCTGCACGGCGGGAGAGCTCCTGCAAATGTCTGCCGATATGCACGGCGCCGCTCTCCCGGAACAGCCGCTTCATCTCCCCGAGAATCACCGGAACCGCATATGTCGAAAAGCAGACGCCGCGTCCCGGATCAAAGGCATTCGCCGCCTTGACCAGCCCGAGGCAGCCCGCAGAATACAGCTCCTCGTATTCGATGCCGCGCGCACGGAACCGGTTTGCACAGAGATGCACCAGTCCCAGATGCGCCTCCGCATCAACAGCCGGCTTCCGGATCTGTTCCATTCAGCAGCTTCTTTCGCATGGTGACGGTCGTGCCGCGCTCCGGCCTGCTTGTCACGGTCAGCTGATCGGTAAAGCTCTGCATCACCGTGAAGCCGAGCCCGGCGCGCTCCTCTGCCGGCGCGCTGGAATACAGCGGCGTCATAGCCTGTTCAATGTCCGCGATGCCGCATCCCCTGTCCGCGATGCGCACATAAATGACGCTGTCGGGCAGCAGGCGGACGGTCACTGTGATGCTGCCGATGCCGGTATTGCGGTACGCATGGACGATGCAGTTTGTGACCGCCTCGGAAACCGCCGTCCGCAGATCGGCAAGCTGCTCCACGGTCGGATCCAGCTGCGCGGCGAATGCGCAGACCATGGTACGGGCAAAGCTCTCGTTTTCGGAGCGCGCGGGGAATGTACATTTCAGTTCATTGAGCGTATTCATGTTCCGGCTCCTTTCCTTCCTGCTGCGGCGTTTCCGTGACGCGGCTGCGGATCACCGCCAGCCTGTCCGCGCCGGAAATGCGCAGTACCTTGCGGATCTGCTGGGAGGGGTTGTGGATCTCCAGCCTGCCGCCGTACTCCTCCGTCAGCCGCGACCTGCCCATGATGAGCCCGATGCCGGAGCTGTCCATAAAGGTGACATGTCCGAAGTCGAGCACAACGACCGGCGGGAACTGCTCCCGCACGGCAAAGTCAATCTGCTCGCGGATTTCTTTTGCATGGTGGTGATCAAGCTCGCCGCTGAGAAATGCGGTCAGCTTCTGGGGTTCCTGTCTGAGTTCAACCATAATGAGGCGTCCTTTCTTTTGAAGATACTGATATTGTACCGCATTTCAGGTGCAAAACCTGTCGAAGCGGCGGGCAGCGCCCGCATGCATTGATCTAAAGCTCTCCGGCGGGTTAGCTTGTATCATAAAGAATCATGCTCTCAACTTGCTTTTTACCGCTTTATATGTTATAAGCGGGCAGTGCCCGCCCTTCGGTTTTACGCCCGTTCTGCGAAGCAGTCACTTTTTTTGTATTTCTCCCATTGCACTTTTCAGTATAATATGCTATAATATGTTTACCGGAAATACCGGCCTGCCATTTGAATACTTACGGGGAGGAACCGTTATGAAAACCAGAATGATCATTGCGCTGCTCGCAGCACTGACGCTCTGCGGCTGCACCGCCGCACCGCAGAACGGCGTATCTCCTACCAAAACCGACGGCGAAAGCTCTGCCATAGAATCGGTCGCTGAAACGGAGGATGCCGCGCCCGCTTCGTCCGAAGCGCCGGAGGAATCCTCTGAGGAAGAGGAAAAGGAACCGCCGACCAGAGATGTCGGCGCGGTGGATCCGAATGCAATCACCTTTGATGACGGCGATATGCACTCCGGCCACCAGATGGGCGAGGGCGGCGACGAAGCCGATATCGAGCTGTCGATTGCAGATCTGGACGGCGACAAAAAGCTGAAAGTGCATGTTCTGCGCGACGATCCCGCAGCCGACTTCGGCGTTCCGAAGATCGTGTTCAATCTGCCGAAGATGATGGACAAGGCGCGCATCGGAGATATTGCACATATCAGCGTCGATTTCACCTGTGTCGGCAACGAGCTCTGGAAAAATGACGACGGCACGGAATCGCTGGTCGTCGGCAATTTCCTCGGCGCGCTGGCAGGCAACCTCGCCTCCGAAAAGGGCAAGGACGCCGACGGCAACATCACGCAGAACACCTGGGCGACGCATCTGGAATTCAAGCACGAGGACTGGGAGTTCCCGGAGCACACCTGGCGCATTGAAACCGACGTCCCCGGCAACAAGATTCCCGCGAACGGCTATGCCGCAAACGACGACGGCACGACGCTCGTCATCATGCGCTGGCCGCAGAAGAACGACGCGGATTTCTACATCGACAACATCACGTTCTATGATAAGGAAGGCAACTCGATTCCGATGCTCGCAGCCGATGCAGAGGAACCGGCGGCAGAATAACGGACATCGGTACGATAACCAATCACTGTATACAGAACAGCCCGAAGGCGCGCCCTGCCTTCGGGCTTCTCACATTTCCGGGGGCTGTGCCTGACACGAATGCGAATTTTTTGTGAAATTTATACAGATCGCTTGCAATTTTCCGGAATTTGTGGTATCATAATATCGTATACACCCATATGATTTTGAAGGAGGATTCATGATGGCTGAACGCTTTACCGTTACCCTGAAACAGATCATTGACGAGTTCCGGCTGGAAGTCCTGTACTGCCCCGGCGACCCCGCCGAGATCCTGATTTCGGAAAACGACATCACCCGACCGGGCTTGCAGCTCATGGGCTTTTACGAATATTTCAATCCGGAACGCATCCAGATCATCGGCAAAATGGAGTTTGCATATCTCTCCACGATTGACGAAAAGGAGCGCGTCGAGCATGTGACCGCACTGTTCGCACAGCATATCAAGTGCCTGTGCCTGAGCCGCGGTCTGCCCTGCTTTGCGGAGATGCTCACGCTCGCGCAGAAGTATGCCGTTCCGGTGCTCCGCACCGCAGAATCGACCTCGCATTTCACGTCGAATCTGCTGTCGTTCCTGAACCTGCATCTCGCGCCGCGCGTCACGCGCCACGGCGTTCTGATTGAGATTTACGGCGAGGGCATTTTCATCACCGGCGAAAGCGGCGTCGGCAAATCCGAGTGTGCGATTGAGCTGGTCAAGCGCGGTCACAGACTGGTCGCGGATGACGCCGTCGAGCTGCGCAAGGTTTCCAACACCAATCTGGTCGGCACCTCGCCGGAGAATATCCGCCACTTCCTTGAGCTGCGCGGCATCGGCATCATCAATGTCCGCAGACTGTTCGGCATGGGCGCGGTCAAGCTCCAGCAGGAGATTGACCTGATTATCGAGCTGGAGCCGTGGGATTCCAGCAAGAACTATGACCGCATGGGCGTCGATGAGGAATATCACAACATCCTCGGCGTCAAGGTGCCGTCCATGACGATTCCGGTCAAGCCGGGCAGAAACACCGCCGTCATCATGGAGGTGGCCGCCATGAACAGCCGTCAGAAGAAGATGGGCTACAACGCGACGGAGGAGCTGCTGCACAATCTCGGTCTGGAATCCATGCAGGGACAGGAAATCATCAAGGATTTTGACGCGTTCTGAGGTGCATGATGAGAGAGCATTTTCAGATCCGTGCAGACCTGCACACGCATACCATCGCATCCACACATGCCTATTCGACCGTGACAGAAATGGCGGAGGCTGCCGCGCAGACCGGCGTGCAGCTGCTCGGCATCACCGACCACGGACCGGGCGCACCCGATGCGCCCCATGTCTGGCATTTTCACAATTATAAGATTCTGCCGCGCCGGATCAGGGGCGTCTGGCTGCTGAAAGGCGTTGAGGCGAACATCATGGACGAGTTCGGCACGCTTGACATGAACGCCGACGAACTGAAATTCTGTGAATGGGTCATCGCATCCTATCACGGCTCCTGCGCCAATTTTCCGCTGACACCGGAGCTGATTACGCAGGGCTACAAAAAGGTCTGTGAGAACCCGCTGGTCGATGTGATCGGCCACCCGACGACCGCACTGTTCCCGTTCGACTATGAACCGGTGTTAAAGCTGTTCAAGGAGGCGGGCAAGCTCGTGGAGATCAACGAAAGCTCCCTGCAATGGAAGCGCGGCGCACTCGAAAACGCAAAAACCGTATACGCACTCTGCAAAAAGCATGAAATCCCGATTGTGCTGAATACCGATGCGCATTATGCGGGACTGGTCGGCAAAACGCCGATTGCAGAGCAGCTTTTGCGGGAGCTGGACTTCCCGGAAAAGCTGATTGTCAATCTGGAGGCGGAGCGCGTCATGGAGCTTGCCGCAAAAAAGCGCGGCATTGTCTTTACCGAGAAAGCAGAGAAAGGGGAACCCTATGAATCTTGATGCATTATCGGCCGTCTGTCAGAGCTGCGGCGCCTCGCTGGAACAGCAGGTGCCGCTTTCTGCGCTGACAACGTTTAAGATTGGCGGCCCCTGTGCAGCGCTCGTCACGCTGCCGGACGAAGCCGCGGTCAAAACAGTTTTTTCGTATCTGCGCGAAAATCAGATTCCGCACCGACTGATCGGCCGCGGGAGCAATCTGCTCTGCCCGGATGAAGGCTTTGACGGTGTCGTGCTTCGGCTCAGCGGGGAATTTTCCGAGCGCATCACAATGCAGGACGGAATTATCACCTGCGGCGCGGGCGTTTCCCTGAAAAATCTCTGCCTGTATGCACTGGAGCACTGCCTGACGGGACTGGAATTTGCCTACGGCATTCCGGGCTCGGTCGGCGGCGCAGTTTACATGAATGCGGGCGCCTATGACGGTGAAATGTCGCAGATTCTGCTCTCCGTGACCTTGCTGGACGAAAACAGCGAAATCCGGACGGTTCCCGCGGATGAGCTGGCACTCAGCTACCGCCACAGCATTTTCATGGAGAAGGACTGGATCGTGCTGACGGCCTCCGTGATGCCGGAGGAGGGCAGCGGGGACGAGATCCGCGCCAAGATGCAGGATCTGCTCGGACGCAGAAAATCCAAGCAGCCGCTGGAATTTCCGAGTGCAGGCAGCACATTCAAGCGTCCGGAGGGCAGCTATGCCTCCAAGCTGATCGACGAGTGCGGACTGAAAGGCTTTGCAGTCGGCGGCGCGCAGGTCAGCGAAAAGCACGCGGGCTTTGTGGTGAACCGCGGCGGCGCGACCTTCGCGGACGTCATGGCAGTCTGTGAACATGTGCAGAATGCTGTCAGGGAACAGACCGGCTTTGTGCTCGAACTGGAGCCGGAAATCATACGGTAAATCCCGAATTCACAGGAGAACAATATGCAGATCATTCTGGATGAAAAAGCGTATCTGGAAATCTGGGACAAAGTGTATGCGGAATACCGGTTTCAGCGGGAAGCCGACGAATGGCTGCGGCCGCCGCTTCCGCACAAAAAATACAGGCTCGGGCAGCTCTGGACGGATGAACAGGAACGGCTTGTCAACAGCATATTCAGCAGGCTCTGTCCGCAGACCATGTATGCGCTGGACTGGCAGCACGACTGCTTTCTCTTTTCGCCGGCTGAAAACATCCCGCCGGATTTCTGGTTTCACGATGCGGAGCGGGACTGCAACGTCTATTTTCCGTGCTATTATCCGAACGGCGATTTCCATTTCTTTCTGTCCTCAGACCGGCAGCTCGGGCTGTTCGGGCATCCGTGGCGGGAAGAAATCTATGTCATGGGAAATGCACTGATTGCGGAATTTGATCACATGCAGGATCAGCTTGGTCTTGCAGAATGCCCCTGACGATACGCACCTGCGTTTCGGAAAAAAGACTGTGAAAAAAGGATACGTCAAAACAAATGATGGAACTGATTTTAGTGACCGGCATGGCAGGTGCCGGAAAGACCAGTGCGCTTGATGCACTGGAGGACATCGGCTATTACGCAGTGGACAATCTCCCGCTTGCGATGCTGGAGCCGTTTCTGCGGCACTGTCTGGACAAGGGCGGGCGCTATTCCCGCGCGGCCGCAGTCATCGACCTGCGCTCCTGCCACCGGTATTCCGAACTGGCGGAGGCCTACCGTGCGATGCGGGCGCAGTATCAGAACGAGGTGCGCTTCTCAATGCTCTGCCTGGAGGCGGCGGACGAGGTGCTGCTCAAGCGTTTCCGGACGCATCGCCGGAGCCATCCGGTTGCGGTGCGCAAATTTGAAGGTGATCTGGAAAAGGCCATCCGCTTTGAGCATGAGGAATTGCAGGTGCTCCGCGCAACGGCGGATTATCCGCTGGATTCCTCACTCATTACGGCGGCACAGTTAAAAGAGCAGGTCAAGACGCACTTTTTGCAGCGCGTCACGGATGCGATGCCGATTCAGGTCATGAGCTTCGGGTTCAAGTACGGCGCGCCGATGGAGGCCGACCTGGTCTTTGACGTCCGCTGCCTGCCGAACCCGTATTATGTCGAGGAGCTGAAAACGCATACCGGCGCAGAGCAGTGCGTGCAGGACTATGTCATGAACGCACCGGAATCGCATGAGTATTTTGATAAAATCATGCAGATGCTGAAATTTCTGATTCCGCTGTACATCCGCGAGGGACGGCCGCAGCTGGTGGTCGCGTTCGGCTGCACCGGCGGACAGCACCGCTCGGTCACCTTTGCCGAGCTGGTTTCGGCAGAACTGAAACACGCGGATATGCATGTGATTCTGCATCACCGCGATTACAGAAAAAACAGGTAACACCATGAAAAAACTGCAAACAGTCACCCGCATGGCCGACGCGGTCGTGTTCATCTGCACAACGCTTGCGATTGCAGGCGTGTTCTACGAGGGCATGACGCTGAAATGGTACGGCTTTGTCGGTGTCCTTGTCATCTGCATGGACTATACGTTCATGCCGGCAACGATTCTGCATCTGATTGCGGACAAAAAGGACAAGTGCATCCTTCCGCATGTGCTCTCGCTGCTGATGATTGCTGCGGCGGTCATCATGAAAATCGCGGGGATTGCTTATCCCGCAGTGACGCTGGTGCTGTGGTATTTCTACATCTGGTTTCTGTACGGCAGCATCCTCGTCAGACGCAGAATCCGGAAAGCTCAGACCTGAAGAAACAAACGGAGAAGGAGCGGCTTATGAAAAAACGACTCACAGCAGTTCTGCTTGCAGCAATGACGGCGTGTTCTGCGTTCACAACAGCTGTTTCCGCAGGCGGTTATTCTTACAGAAATTTTGAAACGGAGCGGAACGGCAGCTTTTATGCACGCAAATACGAGGAGAAGCCGGATGAAGCGACGTTTGAATTTTCACATCCGGTTTATAACGAAAACACCGGCGGCTTTTCCTGCAAATGGGACAAAGTGTTTCTGATCGTGGCAGAGGTTGGCTGGGAAAATCCCGCAGCATATGCCGGAAAGAGCTACAAAGCCTTTCCCGGACTCAGTGTGACCTATGACGCTGATTTCTGTATAGACGGCAACGGATACTACGGCGTACACGGCTGGACAAAGAATCCGCTTTCAGAATTCTATATCGTGGAAGGCTGGGGCAGCTGGCGGCCGCCCGGCGGCGGTTATAAAGGCACAGTAGCCGTAAACGGGCAGAATTATGATCTGTACTACGCGTTATACCACGATGCGCCGTCTATTGAAGGTACGAAGACCATTCCGGAGTATTATTGTGTCCGGCAGGAGAATTCTGTCGCAGAGGGTGTTTCGTCACATGTGACCGGAACGATCAATGTGTATGAAATATTTCAGGAATGGGCCAATGCCGGTTTGAATGTAGACGGCGAACTGGAATACTGCGGACTGTTTGCGGAAGGCTACGGCGGGGGCCAGCATAATTCATCCGGTTCTTTCCATGTGCATTCTGCATCACGCAGCTGGGAAGATCCGGCGGGGAATCTTACAGCGCCGGACTGGTTCCTGACGGATACCCCGGCCGGTGTCCCCGGCGATGCGAACTGTGACGGCGTTGTCGATGTCGCGGATGCCGTGCTGGTCATGCGCTATGCGGCTGCGGACAGTGAGGCCGTGATCACGGAGCAGGGCATCCGGAATGCCGATACAGACCAAAACGGCAATACCGATTCCGATGACGCTGTGAATATCCTGCTGTACATTGCAAAGAAGATCCGGCTCCCTCTGAATGAAAACGGAAATGATGCCGCGGCCGGTAATTGAGGAGGCTCAGCATGAAAAAGTGGTATAATGAAGAATACGAATTCACCGTTGAGATCACGGGATTCCTGCGCGGGGATCACACGGAGCATTACTGCCGCAACGGCGAGGAAATCGGTGACAGATACACCTGCACCTACGGATGTCCGGTCAATCAGGACGGCTGCGGCATCTGCTCCAAGACCATGATGATGCTGTATCCGCTGATGGAAGCGGTGCGCAGCGGCGGCGACCTCGAAAACCTCGGCGGGGACAGCAGATACAGCAAGACTGTCGTCTGTCCGGACGGCTGCGTGATCTTCCGGCTGACCGCAAGGCCGCTCGGGAACGAGAACTTCCACAAGGGCGGCTTCTGGAAGGATCCGGAATGAGAGAGAAAATCGCAGCGCGTCTGCCGGAGGACACAAAAAGCTTGCAGCTGCATGTGTTTGATACAGTGACCTCGACGAATGATCTGCTGCGGGACGCCGCGGAACAGGGCGCGCCGGAATTCACAGTATATGCCGCGCGGCAGCAGACCGCCGGAAAAGGAAGGCAGGGGCGGCAGTTTTATTCGCCGCCGCATTCCGGGCTGTATCTCAGTATGCTGCTGCGTCCGCAGATCCAGGCAGCGGAAACGCTCGCACTGACGCCGATGGCTGCGGTCGCGGCTGCGGAAGCGGTCGAGCAGTGTACCGCACAGCGCGTGCAGATCAAATGGGTGAATGATCTGCTGCTGCACGGCAGAAAGATCTGCGGAATCCTTGCAGAATCGAAGTTTTCTGCCGGGACAGTGCCGGATTATGTGGTCGTCGGCATCGGGATCAACCTGACGGAACCGGCGGGCGGCTTTCCGGCGGCGCTGCGGGACATTGCAGCAGCGGTTTATCCGCAGAACGCAGATCCGGAAACAGCATTTGCGGACTGTGCCGCGGCGCTGATTACCGCGCTGATCCGGCAGTACCGGCAGCTTGCGCAGAAGGGCTATCTGCAAGGCTACCGCGAACGGCTCTGCGTGCTGGGGCAGCCGGTGATTGTGAATGAAAACGGTGTCGAGCGTCCGGCGACCGCGCTGGCCGTGGACGATGATCTGCGGCTGCTGGTGCGATATGCGGACGGCACCGAGCAATGGCGCGCAACCGGAGAAATCCGTATTCGGCTTGACAAATAAAACAGAACAGAGTATAATGAATCCGATGTCGAAAGCTGACGAAAGGACGGTGCTGCTATGGAAGCACTGCGCAAAATGCTCCCGCATTTGTTTTCACAGGACTGGTATATCGGCGTATGGGCGGTCGTGACAGTCGGCCTGTTATTCCTGACGCGGTATCTGACCAAAGAGGTGCAGACGCTGACCGCGCCGGACAGTGATCTGAAAATGCTCCGGACACAGCGGCAGAAGCTGAATGTCTGCTATTCGCTGTTCACGACGTTTATTTCGATCTTCCCGCTGTGGGGCATGTTCGGAACCGTCAAGTCGCTGCTCTCCCTGGATATGAACGGTGATCTGACGCGTGTGCAGGAAAACTTCTTCACCGCCCTGACATCGACCGCATGGGGTATTCTCTTTGCGATCGGGTTCAAAGTGGCAAATGCATGGTTTGTCAGCATTATCACCGAGGAGGTGCTGGAAAAATCCGGCCGGATCCTCGACCGCCCGGCGCGTCCGCCCAAGGGGACGGCATGAAGCGCGGGGCAAAGGAGCTGCTGCTGGATTTTACCCCGCTGCTCGATGTGACCATGATCCTGCTGTTCTTCTTTGTACTGTTCAGCCGGATCGGCGTGGACAGTATCCGGCAGGAGGCTGCGCAGAATATGCAGGATGCGAAAGCACTGCATGCAGAAGCCTCGCAGATGATGCAGGATGCGGAGGCCTTGCAGGAAGATGCTGACGGTCAGCTTGCGATTCTTGCAGAGGCGGATGCCCGTGCAGCAGAAGCGGCAGAGGCAATGATCGCGTTTTCCCGCGGGGAAAATTACCGGCTGCGGCTCAAAATGGAACCGGACGGCTGGGTGCTGCGGATCTATCAGGGCAAAAAAATCGTCGGCGCACTGGAGGACAGCAAGACCTTCACAGAGGATCTGAAAGAGTCGCTTGACCGCGCCGGATGGAAAGCCGCAGATACGCTGCTCTGTGAATTTTGCTATGAGGCAGCCGATCCCGGCAGCCGTGTGGCATACAACCGTGTGGAGAACGCACTGACGGAGATCCGGAAGCAGTATCCGCAAGTGTATATCTCAGAAATTGATCTGTCACAGTGAAAGGATGTTTCAAATGAAAAAATTTCTTGCAGTTGTTCTGATTCTTGCCGTGATTGCAGCTGCGGTCTGGCTGCTGTTCCATTTCGGCCTGTTCGGGCTCGGCAAGGGCAGCTCCGGCAGCAGCAATTCCGGAACGGCGTCCTCTGCGGCCAGCGCGGAATCAGCCGCTGAATCCGCTGCGGAAACGTCTGCACCGCCCGCCCCGGAATCCTCAGAGGAATCTTCCGAAGCAGAAGAAAGCTCCGAAGCCCCGGCGGAAACCGTCATCGAGGAAAAGACCTATGTTGACGTCACCGTCAGCGGGAACAGCTATCTCTATCAGAACAGCACGCTGGAGCTGGACGCGCTGCTCGCGGAGCTGGAAAAGCTCGGCGATGACGTGACTGTCCGCATCACCGACGAAAAGGCGTCGCTGAAAGCCTATGAAGATCTGACCAAGGCGCTCGATGAAAGAAATATCGCCCGCGAGGACGCACAGGAATAAACAAAAAACAGGCAGCCGGAGCATCAAGCCCGGCTGCCTGTTCATTTTGCAGCATGCTTATTCAGAAAGATAATTGCGCACAAGAACCTGCATCAGCTCGTCACGGTCAATATGCCGGATCAGGCTGCGTGCATTCTTATGTACGGTAATATAGGTCGGATCCTCCGAGAGAATGTAACCGACAATCTGATTGATCGGATTATATCCCTTTTCATTCAGCGCATCATAAACCGTGCGCAGGATCTGCTGCATCTGCTGTTCGCGTTCCGCACTCAGCGAAAAAGTGATCGTTTTATCAGACATATTCTTGACTCCTTTCTGCACTGGATTCTGTTCTGAATTCTTCTCATCACACGCTAATATTATACCGCAAACAACGGCGAACTGCAATAGATTTGCAAAAAAATTGGCATCTTGCCTATTATCGGCCTGTATTTTTGGCAGATATGCACATGCAGTACAAGCACCCGCACGGCAGCAGATCTGCACCGTGCGGGCGGATGTTTCCGGAATGCTCAGCAGCATTCAGAACGCTTGACAAAGGACGCACAGTCCACGCATTCCTTGACCGAAGGATTGGCCTCGTGCGTGTCGATGCGAACCTGATCGAGCGTGCAGAAGTCCTCCGTGCAGAGGTTGTGTGCGCACTGTCCGACCGTGCAGTGGATACTCGGGTTCTTGCAGTTGTTCATGGAATCTCTCCTCTCTTTCGCGGCATTGCCTGCCGCATATCCTCATGATGTGCAAAATACAGGCATTTATGCACCGTATGCATCATATCATAAAAACAACGTATATGCGTTTGTTATGATACAAAACCGCAAACAAATCAAACTGTACCGGATTTGCAAGGAAATCAGAGAATTCAGGAGCATACTGCCGGAATTTTTCACGAAACCGCCTTATTTTCCGCCCCGCGCTGAATTTGTCCTTTTTTGCGTCTTGCAAAATCGGCGGGAATATGTTAGAATGGATGCAAAGAGCGTTCGGCAAGGCTGACGCGGAAAGGAGGATTTCGGTATGAGGTATCTCATTTTCTGGGGTGTGATCTTTGTTCTGACGCTGATCGCAGAGATCGCGTCCATGCAGCTCATCAGCATCTGGTTTACGGTCGGCGCAATCGGCGCCTTCATTGCCGCGATGAACGGCGTCGGATTCCCCGGACAGCTCGGCATCTTCGTCGCAATCTCCGTTGTGCTGCTGCTCGTGACAAGGCCGCTGCTCGCAAAGCTGCGCGTCCGGCAGGAGCCGCGTACAAATGCTGACAAGAATGTCGGAGAAACAGCGGTCATCATCGAGGAAGTCAATTCTGCGCTCGGCACCGGCAGAGCCAGAACCGGCGGCGTGGACTGGATTGCGGTTTCCGAAACCGGAGAGATCCTTCCCGCGGAAACCATTGTTGTGATTACGCGCGTGGAAGGCGCAAAGCTCTACGTGCGGAAGGCCGAAGCAAAAGACCGGCACATGCAGCAGAATGACAGTTGATTCAGACCGGAAGCGTGATTAAGAAACGGAGGATTTTACCATGTTTGCAGCAATGATGCTTTTAAGCAACGGTCCGCTGATCGTTGCACTCGTTCTGATCGTGATCTTTCTGATCGTGATCATCGCCAATATCAAGATTGTTCCGCAGGCGAACGTCTACGTCGTGGAGCGTCTCGGTACCTTCTATGCCGAGTGGCACACCGGCCCGCACTTCCTGGTGCCGTTCATTGACCGCGTGGCGAAGGTCGTCACCGTCAAGGAGCAGGTCGTGGATTTCAAGCCGCAGCCGGTTATCACAAAGGATAATGTTACCATGCAGATTGACACGGTCGTGTTCTTTGCCGTCACCGACGCAAAGCAGTACACCTACGGCGTTGAGCGCCCGATGGCCGCAATCGAGAACCTGTCCGCAACGACGCTCCGTAACATCATCGGTGAGATGGAGCTCGATGCAACGCTGACCTCCCGTGACGTCATCAACTCGAAGATCACCGCGATCCTCGACCAGGCGACCGACCGCTGGGGCATCAAGGTCAACCGCGTGGAGCTGAAAAACATTCTGCCGCCGCGTGAGATTCAGGACGCCATGGAAAAGCAGATGAAGGCGGAGCGTGAGCGCCGTGAAAAGATCCTCCAGGCAGAGGGTGAAAAGAAGTCTGCAATTCTTGTGGCAGAAGGTGAAAAGGAATCCAAGATCCTGCGTGCGCAGGCGGATAAGGAATCCCAGATCCTCGCAGCAGAGGCACAGCAGCAGGCCATGCTGCTCCGTGCAGAGGCAATCCGCAAGCAGAAGATGCTGGAGGCACAGGGCGAAGCGGAGGCACTCCACATGCTGAACGAGGCTGCGCCGAACGACAAGGTCATCCAGCTGAGATCGCTGGAGGCGTTCGCCAGAGCCGCAGACGGCAAGGCGACCAAGATCATCATCCCGAGCGAGATTCAGGGTCTTGCAAGCCTGACCGCAGCTTTGAAGGGCATTGCGTCCAACGACACCCCGGAGCAGTAAGACAGAACAAAAGAATGATATGAAATCGGGCACAGCTTCGCGCTGTGCCCGATTCAGTTTGCCTTGAAAGCGGTATTTCCGATGGATGAAAGCGGAAGTTTACTGTACGGGAATCCCTCAATTCAGTCCGCTGGGCACGCCTCACTCCATAAACCGGATAATGTCATTGCGCATCAGATTGCGCAGAAAGACCATGCGCGCCTCATCGCGGCGCTCCGGCTTGATCATGTAGTACATGTAATGCTCCAGCAGATTGAACGGATCAAAGGTGCGCCCCTCAATCTTGAACTGCTGAAAGCCCATCGGCACATACTTTTCCCAGATTTCCTCAGGCGTGATGTGATTTTTCAGGCCGGTGATGTCAAACAGCGTCCGCTGCTCGCATCTGCACGCAAAGACCGGTGCGCTCTCAGGATGCTCCTGCTCAAATTTTTCCGGATTATAGGGCACATTCGGGTACTTGCGGAAATGGTTTGCAACCGCAATCTGCTCATGTCCGATCGTCTGATAATGCAGTGAGCGGTTCGGACATTCCGGATTGCAGCAGGGATTGACCAGAATCTCGCATTTTTCCTTGTCCGGAATCTGCTCCAGAATCTCAAATTCATGGTTCAGATCGTAATCCAGCACGACAATGTGATAATCCTTTGCGATTTCCGCATAGAGCTGATCCGCATCGGTAATGCGCTTGCAGGTCGAGCTCGTCAGTTTATAGTTCGGGTAATTCGTGCGGATATAGTCCTCCAGCAGCGGCGAAAAGACAATGCATTCATTCAGGCCGTTGTCCGCAAGATGCATAACCATATTGCAGAACGGATCGGCCAGATGCTTTTTTTCCAGTACGGGATTCGTAAACGTAAACCGCAGCGGGATGCCCTTTGCCTGATACGCCTTGACCACCGCGCGGACAAAATCCTTGTCACAGACGCCGCTTTGCAGTCTGCCGCCGTTCCAGACAGACGGCGGAAACACGCCGTAAACAGAGGCAATCTCAACGCCCTCGCGGAAAAATTCCGGGCTGTTTTCCAGCATCGTAATGAACATCAGATTGAACTTGCCGAGTCTTGCAAAATCCGGCAGATGAAACCGTACTCTCATGGTGATTCCTCCTAAAGCTGCTGATTCAGAAAATTGCCTCGTGTCGCTTTTGCATGTTTCTTTGAATTCCGGTACGGCAATTCTCTTTTTTATCAGTATAGCATATTTCCGTGATTTTTGCAATAGGATTGCGGCTTGTACCTCTGATACCGACGACCGGGGGCGCTGACTGTTTCCGTCAGCGCCCCCGGCGTGTTACAAATTAACGGCGGCGGGTACTGCCCGCTGCGCGGAGGGCATTGAGAACGGCAAGCAGCGTGACGCCGACGTCACCGAAGACCGCCCACCACATGCCCGCGATGCCGAATGCGCCGAGAATCAGCAGCAGAATCTTGACACCGAGCGCGAACACGATATTCTGCATGACAATGCGCTTTGTCCGCCGTGCCGCTGCAATCGCATCCGTCAGACGCGCAGGCTCATCGGTCATCAGCACGACATCTGCCGCCTCAATCGCGGCATCCGCGCCGAGCGCGCCCATTGCAATGCCGACGTCCGCTCTTGCAAGCACCGGCGCATCATTGATGCCGTCACCGACAAACGCGAGCTTCTCACCGGTTGGAACCAGTTCCAGCTGTTCCTCCATCCGGCTGACCTTTTCCTCCGGCAGCAGCTGTGCATGGCAGCCGTCCAGCTTCAGCTCCTTCGCAACCGATTCTGCAATGGAACGGTCATCGCCGGTCAGCATCACCATGTTCGTGATTCCTGCCTGCCGCAGCTTTGCGAGTGTTTCCGCAGCATCCGGCTTGATCTCGTCCGCAATCAGAATGCAGCCGATATATGCGCCGTCCGCCGCAACATAAACCTTCGTCCCTGCGCTGCTGTTTTCCGCAAATGAGATGCCGTTTTCCCGCATCAGTCCGGCGCTGCCGGTCAGGACGGTTCTACCGCCGATTTCTGCGCGGATACCCCGTCCGGATATTTCCTCGCATGCGGTGATCTCAGAAAGATTCAGCGTGCCGTCAAATGCCTCCAGCACGGATTTTGCAATCGGGTGATTGGAATGCTGCTCGCAGGCTGCCGCCAGACGCAGAAGCTCCGCTTCGGTATGGCCCTCAGCGGGATACAGCGCGAAAACGCGGAACACACCCTTTGTCAGCGTACCCGTTTTATCAAAGACAAGCTGCGTGACCTTGCTCAGCGCCTCCAGATCGCTGCTGCCCTTGACCAGCACGCCGCATCTTGAGGCAGCGCCGATTCCGCTGAAAAAGGTCAGCGGAATGGAGAGCACCAGCGCACACGGGCAGGAGATAATCAGAAAGACAAACGCCCTGCGGATCCACTCAGCCCAGGCCGCACCCGTCACGAGCGGCGGAATCACCGCCAGCAGCAGCGCAAGCCCGACAACGACCGGCGTATAATACCGCGCAAAGGTCGTAATGAAATTCTCCGTCGGTGCTTTGCGCGCAGACGCGTTTTCAACCATGTCAATGATTTTGCTCGCGGTCGATTCGCGCATCGGCTTCGTCACCGTGACGGTCAGCGTACCGCTCTGGTTGATGCAGCCGGAGAGCGCCGCATCACCGGGCTTCACGCGCCGCGGCACGGATTCGCCGGTCAGCGCAACCGTATCCAGCATGGATTCGCCGTCCGTGACAGTGCCGTCCAGCGGAATCCGCTCGCCCGCTTTGACGAGAATCTGCTCCCCGACGCGCACCTGCTCCGCAGCCGTGTCCATAACTGCGCCGTTCCGCAGCACATGCGCGGTATCCGGCCGGATATCCAGCAGCGCGGCAATGGAGCGGCGGGAGCGTCTGACGGCAAGCGACTGGAAATATTCACCGATCTGATAAAGCAGCATGACTGCGGCAGCCTCCGGGTATTCGCCGAGGAAAAATGCGCCGACCGTCGAAATGCTCATCAGGAAATGCTCGTCGAAAATCTGTCCCCTTGTGATATTGCGGAGCGCTTTCAGCACAACGTCATAACCCGCGATGATGTATGCCGCAATCATCATGCAGAGCACCGCCGCCGACGGCAGATGCAGCAGATGCTCCGCGGCCAGTCCTGCAAGGAAAACCGCTGCACCGGCCAGAATCCGGATGCGCATGAAGCGCTCGGCGCGGCCTTCGTCCGGTGCGGATGCACGGGTCTGCGCGGCCTGCACAATGACCTCGACGTCCGGCTCATGCTTGTGTACAATGTCCGTGACCGCCGCAAGAACGGCCTCACGGTCATTGCCGGAGATATGCAGCGTCAGCGTCTGCTGCATGAGATTGACCGCAGCCGCCTCGACCTCTGCAAGCGCCGCAGCATCATGCTCGATCTTCGCGGCACAGTGCGGGCAGTCCAGACCTTTCAGCGTCAGCACGACTGCGTCTGCATCGGGTTCCGCATGCGCCTGCACAATGACCTCGACGTCCGGCTCGTGCTTGTGAACAATATCCGTGACCGCCGCAAGAACGGCCGTGCTGTCATTGCCGGAGATATGCAGCGTCAGCGTCTGCTGCATGAGATTGACCGCAGCCGCCTCGACCTCTGCAAGCGCCGCTGCGTCATGCTCGATCTTCGCGGCACAGTGCGGGCAGTCCAGACCTTTCAGCGTCAGAATGACCGCATTTTCATTTGCATGATGATGCGCGTGTTCATGTTCACAGCAGTGTCCGTGCTCATGTTCATGCTCGTGCTCACAGCAATGACCGTGCTCATGTTCGTGCTCATGCCCGCAGCAGTGACCGTGCTCATGCTCGTGTCCATGCTCGCAGCAATGATCATGTTCATGTTCGTGTTCATGCGCATGCTGTTCACAGGGGATGACCTCAATCTCAGGCTCATGCTTGTGTACGATATGCGTGATCGTATCGTGCAGCTCCGCATGTGCGGGATGCGCGGTGTGTACGGTCAGTGTCTGCGCAGCGAGATCCACCGCAGCAGCGGTGACATGCGTGAGCTGCCGGACCTCCTGCTCGATCTTTTCCGAGCAGTGCGGGCAATCCAGACCCTTGAGCGTATAGACCAGTTCCATAGCATCCTCCGATTCTGAAAATGATTCTGAATTTCGAATTTGCATCAGTTGAGCAAATATTCAACTGATGCGCCGGAAGAAAAGCGGGGCGCACCCCGCAGCTTCATTCCGAAATATGCTCGCAGCCCATATCAATGATCTTCTTGACATGGTCATCTGCCAGCGAATAATACACATTCTGCCCGTCGCGGCGGTATTTCACCAGCCGTGCAAGGCGCAGCGATTTCAGCTGATGCGAAATCGCGGATTTCGTCATGCCGAGCAGCGCCGCCAGGTCACAGACACAGAGCTCATGCTGCTCCAGCGCATGAAGAATCTGTACGCGGGTGCTGTCACCGAACAGCTTGAACAGCGTTGCCAGCGACATATAGGTTTCTTCCCCGAGAAGCTGCTGTTTCACCGCCTGCACGACGTCCGCGTGGATTACTTCACATTCACAATGCGGCTGCTTTTCCATGACGCACCTCCGTTCAACAGTTGAATATCTGTTCAACCATTTGTATTATACCACAAAACGGCGCGCTTGTCAAGCCCTTCAGAAAAAAATCACTCTGACAGCATTTCGCGCAGTCCGGTATAATCCGAAAGCAGATAATGCCTCTCAGCCGCCGCATCAGGCGTCTGCGTGCGGTCAGAATCAACGGTCAGCAGCAGTACCGCATCCGCCGGATATTTTGCGGCAGGCCGGTTATCCTCGCCGTCATGCTTCACCATATCGGCGGTTTGCAGATCGGCATTCTGCACGCTGACCGTCAGCTCGGTATATTCCCGGCTCTCCGGCGTATCATTCAGTGTACGGTCACAGGCGCTGATGAACAGGCTCTGCTGCGCGTACCGGACGGCAAGATCCGTCCACGGCATTTTGCAGGAAAAGCTGTCCAGCAGCGTGACGGTGCCGTCCGTCAGCGTATACCATTCAAAGACCGGCGCGGCGGCATGCTCCGTGTCGAGCGTTTCCAGCCGGATCACCAGCAGGTCGTCCTCTCCCCTGCTGCTCAGATCAGCAAGGTACGCGCCCGCGACGCCGGTCTGTGCGGAACATGCCAGCACACCGGAATCATCCGCGAGCCCGTACTTCGGAATCAGCGTTCCGGTCAGATATTCCAGATACAGCGAGCGCGGCTCTTCTTCCGTAACGGCGGTTGTCACCGTGGTTTCTGCGCCGGTGACAGCCGCCGTTGACGCCCCCTCTGTGGATGTTGTTGTTTTGGTTTCCGTCGTGACAGGCTCCGCAGGTGCGGCGGCCGCCGGACGGCTGTTGCGGTACAGCAGGAAGCCTGCCGTTACAACCATAATCAAAAGTGCAGCGATGACGGCAGACTGGCCTCTGTCACTGCGGGAATCTGACTTCTGCATACCCGTCACCTTCCCCTCAGAATCAGTGTGCCGACAAGCGAGGCCGACAGCGCTGCGAGATGGAACAGGAGCATCAGCTTCATGACAGCGCCGCCGTGTACCCAGAGCAGCGCATGCGATCTGTGCGGATGCTTAAGCATCGCCTGATCGTCCTGCGGCAGGGCCGGTACCGCAGGACGCGGCAGGTGGCAGACAGGGCAGAATTTCATGTTCCCCTGATTCTTGGAATTGCATCTGCTGCATACCCAGCGTTCCATACGGATACCTCCCATCCTAGAATTTTGAATGATTATACCTGAAGCACCGCATTGCGCGGATGCAACGGGATTTGCGTTTTCTTGAATCCATCAGCCGATCTCATGCATCGTTTTCTCGTCATACGAAGCAGGCTTCCGGAATACGGCAAGCGCTTCGTAAGCCATTTCTGCCTGAAATTCGTTCAGCCGGAGACTGCGGGTGCAGGGCCGACCGTCAGCGTCCTGATACTGTATGCTGATCCGGTATTCCAGTTCTGATCCGGCGTACATCTGATTGATAAAATGCCGCGTGCGCCGTACACCGCGCGTGACAGCTGTGATACGCCGGTTGTCTGCCGCCGTGATACCGGATGCATCCAGCATCACCGTATAGTTTCCGCCGATATTGATGACGTTCTGCTTGTATTTCAGCGTTTTGCCGTTCAGGTACGAGCGTTCGATGTGCGGCAGCTCGTCCCCGCAGCTGCGGAGAAATTTCCTGACCGGTGTGCGGAGCAGAATCACCAGTCCCCACACCAGAAAGATCAGTCCGCCGACTGCTAAAAAGCCGTTCAGCTCCGCGATGCCGGTGCGCCAGAATACGGCGGGCAGGAGCATACACATCGCAAAGCTGATCATGACAATGCCGGCCGGCCGCAGATAATGCCGGTTCAGGTCAGCTTTGAGGCTGTTCGCCTTTACGGGGCGAAAATCATGTGCGGCGCGGTATTGCCGGTACGATTCCAGCCACTGCTCCTGTTCATAGTATACGCCGCTCTCAATGCGGTTTTTGAGGTCGGCATACTTTTTTTCTGCACAAATTTCCCAGATGAACAGCCCGATGAATGCCGCACCGAACAGGAGCGAGATCAGAACGGACGGCATGACCGGCATCCTGTAATACAAGTGCAGGAGCAGAAAGGAAAACGGAGGGCCGATGATAACACCCCAGAAGAACCGCTTTTTCCGCGGCAGGAGCTTCGGATGAGAAATATCGGAGAGTGTTTTTCTAAACTCGTTCTTCATGATACTGCACCTGCTTTCCGGACGGCTGCATCCGCAATGAGGATGCCCGCATGTTCCAGATCCGGCGCGCTGATCGGGTAAACCCGCAGTCGGAGTGTCCTGACACCGGACACATCCGCCTGAACATGCAGCGCCGCAGTATCCCTGTCAAACGGGAAGGAGCGCAGCAATTTGCCGTCCCCGTAAATTTCCAGAATCACGCTGTTTTCCGCGGTATACGATTGCAGCGGCGCGGCGGTCAGCGTCAGCAGGCTGTACTGTCCGTCCAGCTGAAACTCCCCGCTTGAGGAGCGCCTGCCGGTCTGCGCGCCGTCATAGGAATAATACAGATTGCCGTCCGCGGGATAGGTACTGCCGCGGCGGTCGGTGAGCTGCTCCTCCGCTTTGTAAAACTCCACAAGCTCTCCGTTCTGCATCAGAGAGAGCTTCTGCGGCTTGTAGCCGTCCAGCGTCTGCCGGAGCGTTTGCAGCTGCGGCGTATCCGGAAACAGCGCCTGTGCCTCTTTCAGCAGCGCGTCCGCCTGATCGGTTTTGCCCTGATCCGCCAGCGTCACGGCCTGCTCCGGTACAAATTGCAGATAGCGTGCGGTGAGATTCTGCCGCACAAATTCCAGCAGCGTATCCCCCGGCAGCGCCTCCAGCGCCCCGTTCAGCGCGGCAAAGGCCTCCGGATACTGATTCTGATCTGCGGCGATGCGCGCGCGCTGCATCGCAGTGTGCCGGACGGTCAGGGCTCTGCGGTCAGCCGTCTGATGCTGTGCGGCAGTCAGCGTTTCGTCACCGGGCAGAACAGTCAGCGCCTGCGTGAGCACGTCCAGCGCCGTATCATATTCCGCCGCGGCAGCAGCCTCTGCGGCATCTGCCAGCGCCTTTGTCCGGAGCCGGTTTTCCGCTGCGGAGAGCGCATCCTTTGCGGTGCGGTAAGCCTCCGCATCGGCCTGCGTGACAAGCCGGTACTGCCGGATTGCCCCGGCATCGTCCCCGGACTGCTCCACTTTCTGTGCGGCGGCCAGTGCCTGCCGGGACGCCTCGGTTTTCTCCATAGCTGCAAGGTGTTTTTCTGCGCGTGCGGTGACGTCCTCTGCGCCGAGCGTTTTCATCGAGCGGAGCTTGGCCGCGGCTTTTGCATAGGATGTGCGACCGGCGCAGTAATCCGCATACAGCTTATCCGTTTCCGCAAGCAGTGCGTCAAGGATCTGCGCATTCGGGGCATCCCCGCGGAAATGCGTCAGATACACGGTTTTCGGATCGGTGATCCGCTCGGTCTGCACGGCACGGAGCGCGCCGAACGGCCGGTCGCGGTGCTGCTGCACGAGCAGTACGCATTCCGCGGCCAGAACGCAGAGAAGAACCGCAATGCAGACCGAGCCTGCGTTTTTCCGCCCCGACGGCGCCTGCTTTTTCCGGTTTTGCATCACGTTCCCTCCTTTGAAAAATCTGCTTTTATTATATCAGATTATGGGGAAAATTGCAATAGAGCATCATGCAACGGCAAACATGCCTCTGTTGAAATCATAATGCAAAAAGCAAGTGCTTGTTATGAAAAGCGTCGAGATGCACAAAATATCGTACGCCTTCCTGTTCAATCCGCCAAAAAAATCCGGCTTTCTCCGGCACTTGCAAAAATCATGCTTTTATGGTACAATAAGAAACAGGCATACGCCGACGAAAAGGAGGAAACTATATGCTGAATCAGGGAGATACACTGCACGGCTTTACCGTGACGAGGGTGCGGGAATCCGCAGAGCTCGGCGGCAGAATCGTGGAGATGACCTATGAAAAGACCGGCACGGAGCTGGTCTGGATCGACAACGGCGCGGAGAACAAGCTGTTCTCCATCGCGTTCAAGACGCTGCCGGAGGACAGCACCGGCGTGTTCCACATTCTGGAGCATTCCGTGCTGTGCGGCTCAAAGAAATATCCGGTGCGGGAGCCGTTTGTCGAGCTGCTGAAAAGCTCGATGAACACGTTTCTCAATGCAATGACCTTTCCGGATAAGACCATGTATCCGGTATCCAGCCGCAATGCGCGGGACTTTCTCAATCTGACGGGGGTCTATCTGGACGCGGTCTTTGCGCCGGACATTCTGCGCAATCCCAATATCTTCTGCCAGGAGGGCTGGCATATTGAGCAGGACGAAGACGGCACGCTCAGCTATAAGGGCGTCGTGTTCAACGAGATGAAGGGCGCGCTCAGCAGCGCGGACGAGCTCGCGGCGGATAAGCTGATGTCCATGCTGTTCCCGGATACCGCCTACGGCTTCAATTCCGGCGGCGATCCGGCGGTGATCTCGACGCTCACCTACGAACAGTTCAAGGAAACCTATGCCCGCTTCTATCATCCCTCGAATGCGCGGATCTATCTGGACGGCGCGATTCCGCAGGAGGAAACCTTTGCGCTGTTGGAGGAATATCTCTCGCAGTACGACCGCAGTGATGCGCTGCCGGTGCTCGCAATGCAGACGCCGGTTTCCGCATCGGATACGATTTATTACGATCTGCCGGAGGACGAATCGCCGGAGAACCGCAGCAATCTGACCGTCGGCCGGATCATCGGCGACTGGCGCGACCGCACCAAAATGCTCGCGGTCAGCGTCATGCTGGACGCTTTTGCCGCATCCAATGAAACACCGTTCAAGCGCGCGGTTCTCTCTGCGGGACTGGCGCAGGAAATGGATATTATGGTCGAAACCTCCATTGCGCAGGCTTATTTGCAGATTCATCTGAAAAATGTCACCGACGGCAGAGCGGACGAGATTCTGCCGCTGCTGCGCAAAACCGCCGCAGATCTGCTGAAAGAAGGTCTGGACAAATCCGCACTGGAGGCCTCCGCAAACCGGATTGAATTCCGGCTCATGGAGCCCGCCGAGCCGCAGGCACTGGAGCGCTGCATCAACTGCATGAACAGCTGGCTGCACGGCGGTGATCCGCTGATGTATCTGGTCTATGAGGATGCCTTTGCGGAAATCCGGAAGATGATCGCGGACGGCGCCTTTGACGCACTGATGCGTGAGGTGTTCCTGGACGAGAGCGGTACTGCGGTGCTGTATACGCTGCCGTCGCACACCCGCGGCGAGGAGCTCCGGCAAGAGGAGGCCGCACGTCTGGCGGAAATCCGCAGCACATGGACAGAGCAGGATATTGCTGAAAACAAGGCCATGAACGAGCGCCTTGCCGCATGGCAGCAGACGCCGGATACGCCAGAGCAGCTTGCGACGCTGCCGCAGCTGCCGCTTTCTGAGGTCAGCGACCAGCCCTCATGGACGGAAACCGTCTTGCAGGAGAAGGCGGGCGTTACGGTACTGTTCCACCCGGCAGCCTGCCGCAGCATCGTGCATATTTCGCTGCATTTTGCACTGACAGACTTCACGCTGGAGGAGCTGTCGCTGCTCAACCATGCGGGCAGTCTGTTCGGCCGCCTGAAGACGGAAAACTACTCCGCGCTGGATCTCCAGCGGGAGCTGAAAAGCAAGCTCGGCAGACTGGAAACCGGCGTCGAGATCATGGCGAAGAAAAAGCAGACAGAAACCTGCACACCCGTCCTGGCCGTGCGGTGCAGCGTCCTGCGGGACAGCCTGCCGGAAGCGTTCCGGCTGATCCGTGAGGTGCTCCTGACGACCGATTTCAGCGAAAAGGATAAGATCCGCGAAATTGTGCTGCAAACGAATGAACAGTTCCGCCAGTACGGAATCATGGCTGGTCATGCGCTCGGCATGAGCTGTGTGCTTTCGGGATATTCTGCCCGCAGTGCGGCGCGTGCCGCAACGAACGGCTACCAGGCGATCAAATCGACACAGAAGCTCGCGGAGCAGTTTGACGCGCAGTTTGATGCATTCTCCGCGCTCCTGAAACGGATGCAGGGAGCGCTTTGCAGAAAGCGTCTGGCGTTTGCAAGCGTGACCGCGGTGCAGGATGCGGATCTGACGCCGCTGCTCATGTCCCTGCCGGAAGGCGAAGGCGTCCCGGCGGAGAAGCATTACGAAGCATCGCTGCCGGAGAAATCGGGCTATCAGATTCCGGCGCAGATCGGCTTTGCGGTACAGGGCTGGATGACCGTGAAGGACGGTCTGCCGTATAACGCAGGCTGGCGCGTGGCCGGCAAGCTCATTTCCCTGAGCTATCTCTGGAACATGGTGCGCGTGCAGGGCGGCGCTTACGGCACGGGCATTTCGGTCATGCCGGACAGCAGCATCGTCACGTATTCGTTCCGGGATCCCTCTCCGGCGCGTTCGCTGGAGGTCAACAGCGGCATTCCGGAATTTATCCGGCAGTTCTGCGAAAGCGGCGAGCCGATTGACAAGTTCATCATCTCGACCGTTTCCGATGAGGAGCCGCTGCGCGCCCCGAGAGAAGAAGGCCTGATCGCGGATGCACTCTGGTTCGCCGGAAAGACACGGGAGGAGCTTGTGCAGGAGCGCCGGCAGATGCTTTCCGTGACGCGGGAATCGCTGCTGGAGAGCTGCGCAGTCTTTGAAGCGTTTGCAGAAAAGGGCGCCGTCTGTGTGGTCGCGGCAGGCAATCAGCTTGCGGACTGCGAGGGACTGACCGTGCTGGAGTGAGATACGTTTCTCTGCGCGATGATCCGTTATGAGGGCTCTTACCCATTATAAATCCATTGGAGATACCGGTTTCAGGGAACGCCCTCTATCGCAGGGCGTCCCCTCTTGCCGCTTTGCGGCAATTCACCCCTTGCGAAGCTCTTGATATGCCGGAGTATTTCGCTCACTGCGGTGAGCGACGGGGGCGCTGCCCCTCGACCCTGCAAGCCTTTGAAAAGGCTTGACCGAAACTTTTATTTTGGGCTTATTTTCTATACATAATGGGATTCTTAAGGGCTAGTAGCCCTTAAGCGGGGTTTGGGGCAGCGCCCCATTATAATCCATCGAAGATACCTTTTTCAACTACAAGCAAAAGCGTCCCCGCAATGAGGACGCTTTTCCTGTTTATGCCGTTGTTTCGGTCAAATCTGCCGCAGCATCGGAGAATGCACGCTTTGCGTCGGTCACAAGCGCTCCGGCCTGAGCAGCCGCCTTGCTGACCGCCGTTTCCGCCCGTTCAAACGCATCCGGCTCCGTCATGTCCGTGCTCCGGTGAACGTCATCGCTTTCGTACAGCGCATTGTGATCGTCCGCCGCAGTCGTCACGGCAGCCCGCACGGAGGTCACAGCAGGGCGCGCGCCCTGATCAGCCGTTTCCGTCCGCGCACCGCAGCCCGTAAGCAGCAGACCGCCGAATGCCGTCAGCAGAATCGCCTTTGCATGTTGCTTCATAGAGAATGCCGTTCCTTTCCGGCAGATCGCTCTGCCAAGCTGCACCCGCATGTTTATGCAGGGCATTATCAGCATTCCCGTTTTTTGCAGTTTCATGCACGCAAAGAAATCTGCGAAAAATCACTCCTGCAAATCAGCCGTTTTCCCGTTTGTCGCCTGCAAAAATGCATCCGGCGTCAGAAAAATCTGCGTGCCGAGCCGTCCGCCGCTGACGATGATTTCATCGTAAAGCTCCGCGGTTTCATCGAGAAACACGGGATAATCCTTCTTCATCCCGATGGCCGTGCAGCCGCCGCGGATATATCCGGTCACGGCCTGAATCTCCTTGACCGGCAGCAGCTGAATCGACTTCTCCCCTGCTGCTGCGGCCGCCTTTTTCAGATCCATCTCCGCGGTGCCCTGCATCACAAATGCGTAATATGCGCCGCTTTTGCCGACACACATCAGCGTTTTGAAGGTCTGCTCCGGATCCTGCCCGAGCATCTCCGCAATCGTGACCGCATCGGTGAATTCATCGCAATCGTAAAAATTGACGCGGTGCGGGAGCGCCTTCTGCTCCAGAATCCGCATCGCATTGGTTTTCTGCTGCTTTGACATATCTGTTCCTTCCGTTTCTCCGTATTATTCCCGCTGAACGGAATTCCGGAGCTGTATCCTGATGATTCTGCTCCGGAACGGGCGGTTGCCCCTCCGGCTGTCCGTCCGCGACAAAGCTGCCGCGCACAGCATTGAATCCGCGCTCCGGATCAGAGAACATCGGCTGTCCGGCGACCGGCTGACCGAACACGGTTTTCTGCATCGGTGCGACCTGCGCACGGATTCGCGCTGCACCGAAATCGCCGGGCATCTGACGAAAATCGGGATCCATGCTTTCCGGCTCATTGATATAATTGTTTTCGGCATCGGCTTCCTGCTGCTTCTGACTGATCAGCTGCATGACGCTCTCATAATCAGCGATGTGCCGAAAGACGAGTGCATGCGAAGATTTCAGCTCAACACCGCGCACGATCAATTCCGAACCGGGTTCGCCGACCATCGTGAGGCACATCGAGGATACGCTGCCGGTGCCGAGCATTTTATCCAGGAATCCTCTCTTGAGCGTCACATCGGTAATCGCCCCGAACGGCTTCATCCCCATCTTCTTCGGAACCGCGTTGCCGTACACCACATATATGCCCTTGTCCGTCACGCAGTATTCGGTTTGCCGCGAACCGAGTACTTTGCACAGCACAACAACCAGATAGATCATCAGCCAAATCGGCAGCAATTCAATCATCAGCTCGATGAATATGCTTCTCTCCAGCCTCGCAAGCAGCCCCGGCTTGAATAGAAACACGCCTTTGAGCAGAGGCCAAATCAGTAAATACGGCAGAAACAGATTGAGCATTGCCTCCGCTGCCGTCACATGCCATGTTTTCTTTCCGTACCACAGCACTTTTTCGCCCTAACCGATCCGCTCCGTCAGCTTCATTGCGATCCCTCCCGGCTTTCCGTTCTCTCATTCAAAAGCTGTCGTTCTGATGCGCACGGTCAAAATATTCCTGCGTCGGGTCACGGAATGCCTGTGCCTGCGGGAGTGTCGGATCCAGGAAGCGATCCGCGGGCTGCGGAACCTCCGGGAGCTCCGGCATCTCAAAGCCAGGGGGCTGCACGGGCGCACTCTGCGGCATGCCGAACGTCTGCGGCTGTGCAGACGCACTCTGCGGCATACCAAAGGTCTGCGGCTGTGCAGGCGCACTCTGCGGCATACCAAAGGTCTGCGGCTGTGCAGGCGCGCTTTGCGGCATACCAAAGGTCTGCGGCTGCGCGGACGCATTCTGCGGCATACCAAAGGTATGCGGCTGTGCGGGTGCTATCTGCGGATTACCGAATGTCTGCTGCTGCGCGGACGCTATCTGCGGATTACCGAAGGTCTGCGGCTGTGCCTGTACGCCGCCTGCTGCATAGCTGCCGCGGACAGCGTCAAAGCCGCGCTGCGGATCCGAAAAGACCGGCTGCTGATTGATCTGCCCGCCGAACGCCGGCTGCCCGTACCCCTGCGGTGCATAGCCCTGCTGTGCTTGCATGCTGGCATTGGAATGCGCAATCGAACCGGTAAACTGTGTGCGGTAACCGGGGTTCTCCGCCGGACGCATCTGGTTCGGGAACATAGTGTCGGTATACACCGCTTCCTGATACTGCTTGACCAGCTGGAACACGCTCTCGTATTCCTTGATGTTGCTGATGCTGAAAATATTTGCGCGCCTGCGGTTTCCGTATTGAATATTTGAGGCTGCGGAATTCATTGTCACGTCACCGGTGCCGAACATCTTGTCGAACATGCCCTGCCGGACGGATACGCTGGACAGCTCCGCAAACGGCTTCATCACAACATTGGAGGAAAAAACGCCGGTTTTGATATAAACGCCGCGGTCAGTGACCGCATACTCCGTGTTCTTTGCGTGCATACCGGAGGTCAGAATGCCGATCAGATACAGCCAGACCGGCATCAAGTGAATCAGGAAAAATGCAGCCATGCCGATACCGATTCCGCCGAATCCGGTTTCCGCGGCGGCTCTGCCGGCGCCGAAAATAAATCCGCCGTCAATCAGTGCCCACACAAGGGCAAACGGCATCAGCGGGTTAAAAATTGACTCCAGAACAGATACGGCTTTTTCCTTTTGTCCGTGCCATAATATTTTTTCATTTCCGCTGATCTGATCCAGCAGTTTCATCAAAATCCCTCCTGTCAAATTCATCACTGCCGCGGCAGTGAACGAAACGCGCATGATTTTATATGTAGTATACCAGTATTTGAGGGTTTTGTCAAGGGTGCACGAAAATTGAAAATAGATATTTTGCGGTGTATATAAACGCTTACGGCACGCGAAAATAAAAGTTTTTGGTCGAGCTTTTTTCAAAAAGCTCGCGGGTCGAGGGCAGAGCCCTCGTCGCCCGTCGCAACGGGCGAAACTCCCCTGCGTTCAAGAGCTCGGCGGGCTTGGGGACCTCACGTTTGCCGTAGGCAAACTGCACAGTTTCGCGTTGCGAAACATGGGCGATTAGAGGTCCCCATTCTCTAATAGCATCCGCGAAGCGGATTCCTCTTTATAATAAATCTCCTCGATTGGCCACTCCCACACAAAATTGGCTCTTGACATTTTCAGGGAAATCGGTTACAATATAGTATACGGCTTGCCCGTAAATTTCAGTCCGGATGCAGTCCGGCGGAACGGAGAGAACAATGCAAGATCAAAATACACCAATGGAACAGGATGAAATGATGGACGGTGCCGAGCTCTACACGCTTGTGGACGAGGAAGGCAACGAAAAGCTGTTCGAGCTGGTCGATATGCTGGAGGAAAACGGTCAGGTCTATTTCGCACTGATCCCGCACATTGAAAATCCGGCTGAGCTGCTTGAAGGCGAAGTTGAGCTGGTTGTGCTCTGCGCAAAGACCGACGACGAGGGGAACGAGATCCTGGAGCCGATCGAGAGCGACGAGGAGTACGAGCGCATCGCAGATCTGTTCATCGAGCGTCTGGATGCAGATGCCGAGGACGAGGAAGATAGCGATAACGATTAAAGTTATCCAAAATTTGCAGGCAAAATTAGTTAAAGTTACCTATTGATTTTTTTTACGCTTCATGGTATACTAAATACAACAAAGGAAATGCACAGCATTCTGCCTTGTGCGACCAAGCCTGATTTGATATAATCCAACACTTATATTCAGGGAATCCTGCTCTGTGTCAAGTATTGCAGACCTCCCGCTGACAACAGCGGTTGCCAGGGAGCGTGAGATGCACAGGCGAATACCCACCTGCTCAAAGCGGGTTTTATTGTTCAGGCGACGGCAAGGCGGAGACTGAGATGCACAGCGGGCAGACCGGAAACGGTCTGTCCGCTTTTTCATAAGCGAAAATCCTGTGAAATATCGAAAATTACTTGCAATTTTCCATAAAATATGTTAGAATGGATTTATACGCTGAAAAAGCGCAATGACCACACAGTTTTTGAACGATGAGGAGGATTCTCAATGCCAGAACCTATGCAGCCGATTACCAACCCCGATCTCGTTGACGCAATGGCCACCTTTAAGCTGGATCTTGCAAACAGAGAGAACGCGGAGAATTTTCAGGAACACGAAAAAGCCTTTCTGAAGGCCGCAATCGAAGCGCGGTATCTTCTGCCCGCGATGGTCGAGCAGCCCGAAGAGCCGCAGGCGGAGGGTGAGCCGCAGCAGGCCCGCGTCGCCTTCCAGATCATGACCAACCCGAAGAACGAAAAATTCATGCCCGCCTTCACTGACGAGGTTGAGCTGAAAAAGAACCGCAAGCCCGGCGAACGCTTCCAGGTCGCCGTCATGAGCTTCAATGACCTCTACCGCTTCATGAAGGCGAACGAGGCCATCAACGGCGTCGTCATCAATCCGTTCGGCAGTGCGCTCTGCCTGATCCGTCAGCAGATCATTGCGATCGGTGACAGAGGCGGCGAGCTCGTGCTCTCCGCACCGATGCCGTCCGAGGCACAGCCCGCACCTGTCCCGATGCCGCAGCCGACCAACCCGCTCGGCGCCGTGGAAAACTCCCGCGAACAGCAGCAGGATCTGATCCGTCAGGCCATGGCTGATATGGAGGCCGCAAAGGCAAATGCCGATGAAGCCGCCGAGCCGGAAACCGATCCGCTGACCGACGATCTGCTTTCCGCACTCAAGGGCGTGCTCAAGAAGCAGAAGACCGTCAAGAAGGCATTTATCCGTCCGGAAACCGAAAAGGGCGAGCGCTATCTCCTGATCGCGCTGGATGCGGACGAGAGCACCGATATCGAAGCAATCAGCGAGGCACTGGCAAAGGACTGCGCAGATTATTCCGATCTGCCGTTCGACTGCGTTGCAGCTTCGTCGATCCGCGCAAAGGAGCTTGTCGCTGAGGGCAAGCCGTTCTACGAGAAAAAGCGCTTCGGTATCTTCTGATCCCGGTTCAAACGGTACAGCTGCCCATATTGAGGGCATGGACAGCAAACGTACCGTCCGACCCCGTGCCGCGCACGGAAACATAAAATGGAGGGAAAAGTACCATGAAACACAAGGCATTGCTGTCACTTTGCATGGCAGCGGTCATCACTGCGACAGGCACTGTCGGACCTGCGGGTAAGTCCGTGCAGCTGCCGATGAATGTTGTCGCGGCGGATGACACCAACGACGACTGGCTCCACTGTGAGGGCAGCCGCATCTTTGACAAGGACGGCAAGGAGGTCTGGCTGACCGGTGCAAATTGGTTCGGCTTCAACTGCTCCGAAAACTGCGCACACGGCCTGTATGCCGCAGACGTAGACGACATGCTGTCCACCATCGCGGATCACGGCATCAATGTGCTGCGCTTCCCGATTTCCACCACGCTGCTCAAATCGTGGATGAACGGCGAGCCGCATGCCGTCAGCTCCGTGCAGGCGTCCTATACGCCGCCGAAGGATGTGGAAGGCGAGGACGGCAAGATCACGCCCGCCGGATACTACACGAACATCAACAAGGATTTCGTGCTGGATGACGGCAAGACCGTCAAGAACAGCATGGAGATCTTTGACATCATCATGCAGAAGTGCAAGAAGTACGGCCTCAAGGCGTTCATCGACATTCACAGCCCCGATGAAAACAACTCCGGCCACGACTATGAGCTCTGGTACGGCAAGGCCGGCATCACCACGAAGGACTGGCAGGATACGCTGGTCTGGCTGGCAAAGAAGTATGCAAACGATGACACGCTCATCGGCTACGATCTGAAGAACGAGCCGCACGGCAAGCGTGCCTATAAGGAAGGCGGCTGCCCGAGCACCATTGCAAAATGGGACGGCTCCACGGACGAGAACAACTGGGCATATGCGGCAACAAAGTGCGCAGAGGCGATTCTCGACGTCAACCCGAATGCGCTGATCTTCATTGAAGGCATTGAGCAGTATCCGATGACCGAAAAGGGCTATGACTTCGATACCCCGGATGTCTGGGAACCGAAGACTGAGGACGAAAAGAGATGGTACGGCGCATGGTGGGGCGGTAACCTCCGCGGCGTCAAGGATTATCCGATCAAGATGTCCACACCGGAAAAGCAGTCCAAGATTGTTTACTCTCCGCATGATTACGGCCCGTCTGTTTATGCACAGACATGGTTCGACAAGGACTTCTCCGAGGAAACGCTGCTGGATGATTACTGGCGCGGCACCTGGGCTTACATCAACGAGCAGGATATTGCACCGCTGCTGATCGGTGAGTGGGGCGGCTTTGTGGACGGCACCAAAAACCAGAAGTGGATGGAGCTGCTGGCCGCTTATATGACCAAGCACCACATCAACCACACCTACTGGTGTCTGAACCCGAACTCCGGCGATACCGGTGGCCTGCTCAGCCACGACTTCCTGACCTGGGATTCCGGACGCTACGGCATCCTGAAAAAGACCCTCTGGCAGACGAAGTCCGGCAAGTTCATCGGTCTGGATCACCAGACGCCGCTCGGCAACAACGGCGTTTCGCTGTCGCAGTTCTACGCCTCCGGCGAGGGCAGCAACCTCGACGCAGGCAATGGCGGCGGTCAGGGACATTCCGTTGATACGCCCACGGTTCCGAAGGAAACCACCACAGCACCGGCTGTAACCACAACCGCGGCACCTGCGACCACAACCGCAGCACCCGAAACCACGCCGGCACCGGTCACCACCCCGGAAGTGATCTACACAACCCCGTGGCCTGTGACCACGCAGCCGCCTGTTGTTGAAACGACTGCTGCCGTGACAACAACCGTCAGAGAGGAGCCGGGCATAGCGGCAACCAAGTGGGGCGACGCAAACCTCGATAACAACGTTGACGTTGCAGATGCCGTGCTGATCTGCCGTTACCTGATCAGCGACAGTACCGCGAAGATTCAGGAGCAGGGCGTTGCCAATGCCGCCGTCATCAACGGCGACAATGCACCGACCGCAAGCGACGTTGCGAAGATCCTGCAATTCATTGCAAAGATGATCACCGAAGAAGAGCTTGCACCGAAGAAATAAGCATAAGATGCATGACCCGTTCTGTGAGATGCAGAACGGGTCATTTTTGCGCTTTCGTCAGATCATTTGCCCAATGATTGCGGCAATTCAAATATCAGACATAAAACATTCACATCCGGTTCATAGATTTATGCTATCATTATAATGATGAAATGCGTGCCGACAGCACCGTTTCGCCGCAGACGGTACGGCAGACGCAGTGAGAGGGCCTGCGTACACCGAAAGTACCGCTGCTCAAACATGCAAGGAGGAAAAAGCCATGAAGCAACATCACCTGGCTGCCTTATGTCTGGCAGCACTCATCGCGGCAGGCACGCTTGGTTATACGGGTAAGACCATGCAGCAGCCTGTCACCGCAAAAGCAGCTGACGACTGCAACGACGACTGGCTCCACTGTGAGGGCAGCCGCATCTTCGACAAGGACGGCAACGAGGTCTGGCTGACCGGCGCAAACTGGTTCGGCTTCAACTGCACCGAGAATTCGCCGCACTATCTTTGGAGCGGCGACATCAACGACCTTGTTAAGGACATCGCTGACCACGGCGTCAACGTGCTCCGCCTGCCGGTTTCGACCGAGCTGCTCTACAACTGGATGATCGGCGAGCCCGATCCGATTGAGAGCATCAACCCGAACAACGATCCGAGCTATCCGTTCAACGTCGATCTGATCCGCGCGGACGGCAGCGTCTGCGACAGCAAGGAGCTGTTCGACATCCTGCTCAAAAAATGCAAGGAAAACGGCATCAAGGCGTTTATCGACATCCACAGCCCCGAATCCAACAACTCCGGCCATAATTACGGTCTTTGGTACGGCAAGTCTTTTACCGCAAACAACGGCAAGGCGGTCCAAGTCACCACGGATGTGTGGATCGAAACGCTTGCATGGTGCGCAAATGAATACAAAAACGACGACACGCTGATCGGCTTCGACCTGAAAAACGAGCCGCACAGCAAGTACGGCGGTGCACCGATTGACGCAATCTGGGATGATTCGGATGAACCGAACAACTGGAAAAAGGCTGCTGAGGACTGCGCAAACGCGATCCTTGCCAAAAACCCGAATGCGCTGATCCTGATTGAGGGCGTCGAGGGCTTTGAAGGCCACGGCGCATGGTGGGGCGGCAACCTCCGCGGTGTCGCAAAATATCCCGTCACGCCGACCTCCGGCACGGGGCAGATCGTCTACTCCCCGCATGATTACGGCCCGGTCGTCAGCGATCAGCCGTGGTTCCACAAGGATTTCACGGAAAAAACGCTGCTGGACGACTACTGGCGCGAAACCTGGGCGTATCTCGTCGAGGAGGACAAGTACCCGCTGCTGATCGGTGAATGGGGCGGCAGACTGGACGACGGCGACAACGAAAAGTGGCTCGGCCTGCTCCGCGACTACATGATCAAGAACCACATCAACCACACCTTCTGGTGCCTCAACGATGACTCCGGTGATACCGGCGGACTGTGGAAGGATATCCAGTTCGGCACCACGCAGAACGCGGACGGCACGATCTCCGGCCACACCACCATCAACTGGGATACGAAGAAATACGAAACCTACTACTACCCGGCGATCTGGAAAACCTCTGAAACCAAGAAGTTCATCGGTCTGGATCACCAGGTTCCGCTCGGCAAAAACGGCATCAGCCTTTCGGAGTATTACGCATCCAGCGAAACAAGCAATCTGGACGGCGGCTCCAAGGGCAAGCACGGCGGCTCTGCGACCATTGTGACCACACCGCCGACGCAGACGACCGAACCGCCTGTTGTCACCACGGCTGCGATTACCACGCCGACCCCGACTGTGACCACACCCGAACCGGCTGTCACGACCGAACCCGCCGCCACGACCACAAGGGGGGGTGCCAGGCCCGAAGCAACAAAATGGGGCGACTGCAACCTCGATAATTCGGTGGATGTTTCCGACGCTGTTCTGCTTTGCCGGTATCTGGTTAGCGATGCGGACGCGAAAATCTCGGACCAGGGAATCGTAAACGCATCTGTCGTGAAGGCCGGCGAAGCACCGACCGGCGAATGCGTCACCAAGATCATCAAGCGCATTGCCAAAATTATCACAGACGAAGAACTCGCCCCGCAGGCATAAAAAATGCGGTATCTCCGATAGATTGATAATGGGGCGCTGCCCCAAACCCCTCCAAAGGGACGAATCCCTTTGGAATCCCGTAATAAGAAAACGGATGCAAATACATTGTTTTCATCATAATGGGATTCTTAAGGGACAATGTCCCTTAAGCAGGGGCTTGGGGACAGCGTCCCCATTTCAAATCCATCGGAGATACCGCTTTATACCACGAAATATGGACGCCGACTGTCTGTCAGCGCCCATTCAGTTTGTATTCCGGAATCAGGGAGCGAAACGCCCCCATGGAACCTCTGTTACGTACCGCTTCCGCCGTCGCGCAAGCCCAGTGCATAATCAACAGCAATATTGGAATCCCAGAACGTACCGCTGTTGACCTCCGTATCATACGCCTCCGGACCGATCGCAATCGGATAGGAACCGGGATACTGCTTCAGCATCACACCGACCGCATTGCATGCGCCCTCCTGGATGTTAGCAGTAAATTCATCGAGCTCCAGAACCTTACTGAAATACTGATGGATCTTATGATAAAAAATCACTTCAATTTTATGCGGATCTGTTGTCGTTTCAAACGTCACGTGTTCATCCAGAAAGGACTGAATCTCTGCGCCTGTGTGCTGGATTCTGCCGTCCAGCGTGCGTGTATTGATATCAACACCGCACATATCCGTCACGGCCAAGTTGATACCGTTATACAGCTCTTTGGACGAAGCGTTTGCAGACTGAATCTTCGCACGTTTGATATACCCGAACATGGCTGGCACAAGAATGGCCGCCAGAATGCCGATGATCGCAATGACGACGATCAGCTCGATCAAGGTAAAGCCTTTCCGCTTCATTGTTATGCCCTCATCTCTATAATCATGTCAATTCAATTTAACAAATTGTTGCTTAGAAAGAATGCCTCCAGAACTGGAGGCATTCCTTACTTTCAGTTAGTCAGTTAATATCCGCTTGGATTCAACCGAGTTCTCTGCTCAGATTAGGTCGTTGTCGGGTTGTCGCCGTTCTGTGCATAGTTCATGCAAGCGCCAGCGTTTGCCGGATGGTTCTGATCGAACCAGTCAACGGTCATCTGATGCGGATGAGTGCCAGGATACTGGCCGTTCATAACAGCAACACCAACAACGCTACCATTGGAAGCCTGACCGTCAAGGGTCGGAGTACCAAACTGAATCTGAACCTGAGTCAGCTCAAGGATATCAGAGAAGTAGGTGAAGACCTTGTACTGGAAGCGCGGAACAAGATCATTGGAAACGCCAGTGTTCCAGTCAGAAGCGGTCAGCTTTGCAGCACCGGTACCAGCCGTCATGGTCGGTCCAAGAGCCGTAATTCTACGGGTATCATTGTCCTCAGCATCGAGGTCGGTCAGAGCAGAAGCACAAGCGGTGTCAATCTGCTTAGCAGCGGAGTTTGCGTTGGTGATCTTGGATCTCTTGATGTAGCCCAGCATTGCCGGAATCAGGATCGCAGCCAGAACGCCGATGATCGCGATAACAACGATCAGCTCAATCAGGGTAAAACCTTTCTTTTTCATGATAAATAAACCTCCTCAGAAACTTTGAGCAGTCTCTCTCTGCTCTCTTTTGATCGGATTTGCAGAACCTCCGCAGACGTCATACGGTGTATCTGCTTTCCATGGTCTTAGTATAACATACCCAAACGAAAATGTCAAGTCTTTTCCGCAATATTTCTGAATTGTGAACAAACTTTTACGAAAGCGAATTTTTCGGCCTTTTTTTTGGTGCCGTTTTTGTCACTATGCACAAAAGATATTACACATGCGTAACGAAAGCTAAGACTGAGCGCTATATTTAATTAACGATAGACATATTCTGTATACATTTGAACCCCTCCGGATAACCGGAGGGGTTCTGTTAAATCAGCCAATTACACCTTCTCTGGTGATGACGGACTGGCCGCCCATAGAGGTCAGGTACCGATAGAACTCGGTCTTGTCCTGGCACTTCTCGAGCGCGTCGATCTCGTTGACGGTGTTGTTCTTAACCAGACGTGCGAGCTCCTGGTCGAGGCACATCATGCCGTGCGCCTTACCGGCCTGAATGGAGCTGAGGATCAGGTGGATCTTACCCTCACGGATCATCGCGGAGATTGCGTCCGTAACGTTCAGAACCTCCATAGCCGCGATACGGCCGGTGCCGTTCTTCAGCGGCAGCAGCGTCTGGGAAACAACGCCGACGAGGACGTTTGCGAGCTGTGTACGAATCTGCACCTGCTGATGCTCCGGATACACGTCGATGATACGGTTGATGGTGTCCGGTGCAGAGGTGGTGTGCAGCGTGGAGAAAACAAGGTGACCGGTTTCAGCTGCGGTGATTGCAGCCTGAATGGTCTCAAAGTCACGCATTTCGCCGACGAGGATGACGTCCGGGTCTTCACGGAGGGCAGCTCTCAGTGCCATTGCGAAGTTCGGGACATCCAGGCCGACCTCACGCTGATTGACCATGCAGCGCTTGTGCTCGTGCACATACTCGATCGGGTCCTCGATGGTGATAACGTGTGCGCTCTTGTTGCAGTTGACATAGTCGATCATGCCGGCGAGCGTGGTGGACTTACCGGAACCGGTCGGGCCGGTGATGAGCACGAGGCCACGCGGACGCATTGCGAATTCAGACATGATCGGCGGCATGAACAGATCGTCCAGCGTCGGGATGTCGTTGCGAAGCAGACGGATTGCGACAGCCAGATGGTCGCGCTGATGGAAGATGTTGCAGCGGTGACGGAAGCCGGCACGCGTCGTATAGGAAAAGTCCGTATCGACGTGCTTGACAACGTTCTGACGCTGCTGCTCATTCGTCATCTGCTCAACGATCTCTGCGATCATCTCATCGGTCATTTCAGGGTAGCTGCTCATCTTACGGAGCTGACCGTGCAGACGGACAACCGGGTTGATACCGACCGTGAAATGCAGGTCAGAGCAGCCGAGGGCACGGACATCGTCCAGAATCTTATTGACAACAATCGTAGGCATAGTAGGTCCTCACTTTCTTCCATTCCGCGATTAAACCGCGTAAGTAACACGGATCAGCTCATCCATCGTGGTGACGCCCTGCTGAACAAGGTCAGCTACGTTATCACGCAGGAGCTTGGTACCGTTTGCACGCGCAGTCGATTCGAGCTGCTCGGTGCTTGCGCCGTTTGCGATCAGTGTGGAGATGGTACCGGTGCAGTGGATGATCTCATGAATTGCAGTACGTCCGCGATAGCCGCCGCCGCACTCATTACAGCCGACCGCGTCATAAATCGGAACGGAATGATCAATATGCATCAGATCGTTCTCTTCCGCGGTGGACATTCTCTGCTTTCTGCACTTCGGGCAGAGCACCTTAACCAGACGCTGTGCGACAACGCCGATCAGCGAGGACGCGACCATGTAAGCCGGGATGCCCATGTCGATCAGACGGACGATTGTGGAAGCTGCGTCATTGGTATGCAGGGTGGAAAGAACCAGGTGGCCGGTGATAGCAGCACGGATACCGATTTCTGCGGTTTCACCGTCACGCATCTCACCGATCATGATGATATCCGGGTCCTGACGGAGAATGGAACGAAGTGCGGCAGAGAAGGTCATACCGGACTTGACGTTGACCTGGCACTGGTTGATGCCGTCGATCTGCTTTTCAACCGGGTCCTCAACGGTAACGACGTTGACTTCCGGTCTTGCAATAGCACCGAGCGCTGCATACAGCGTGGTGGACTTACCGGAACCGGTCGGGCCGGTAACGAGGATAACGCCGTGCGGGCACTTGATCATGCTCT
>JAEEGL013124832.1_pt1 | contig 84295 bp, 99 predicted proteins | sample 9134231 | NCBI WGS metagenome assembly JAEEGL01 (sample SAMN16246548, study PRJNA631951) | gut metagenome | biome: gut microbiome; feature: rumen; material: fiber-attached | host: Bos | place: Iran: Karaj | collected 2018-10
TCTCAAGGGCAGATAACTCCCCTTTTTAATGGATTGAATGGATGGTGATAAATTATGGCAAGAATACGACAAGCTAAATCCGAAAGAGAAATATCTCATCTTACAGTTGGAAAAGTAAGAAAAGAATACAATCTTTTGGCAGATGAATATAACAGAATAATTGAGCAGAAAGTTTTGCTTTGTCCAAAATGTAATGAGTATAAATTAAGTGCAAAAGATGGAAAAAAAGAATTCTATATTGATAGTAGATGGGCAACAGGTTTTTTCCCAATTTGTAAAGATTGCTTAAAAATGATGGCTGAACAACGAAAAGACCATCGTTTTCCTGCAAATGAAACAAAAGAATCTGTACAAGCAGTATTAAGATTGATGGATAGACCTTATATTGATAAATTTTACGAACAATGTAAAGAAAATATTAGAAATAATAATGCAGAGTTGGGAATATATGATGAGAATCCATCAGTATTTGCATATTATATTCGAGGAATTTCTTCTCTTCCTCAATTTAAAAATAAAAAATGTTGGGCGGATTCTGATTTTGGTAGCAATGCTTCAATTGATGATTTTGCTGAACAAATTGTTTTTGATAAAGACACTATTAATAATGGGCGAAAACGTTTTGGAAGAACATTTTCTGAGGAAGATTTGATGTTTCTTGAGACAGAATATCAAGATTGGATTTCAAGATATGAATGTAATACAAAAGCTCAAGAAAAAGTATTTAGAGCTTTATGTTTAAATGAATTACAGCGTACAAATGCAATAAAAAAGGGACAGTCAACTAAGGATTTAGATAAAGCTTATCAAGATTGGTTGGACACTGGAAATTTAAAACCTAAACAAAATTCAATGGATGCCTTTTCAGATGCTCAAACTTTAGGCACTTTGATTCAAAAATATGAAGAAGAACGTCCTCTTCCAACTATTGATTCAGAATTAGAAGATGTTGATAAGATTGGTTTGTATATAGATGTATTTTTTAAAGGGCATTTATGTAAAGTTTTAAATATTAAAAATAGGTTCTCAAATATATATGAGAATTTCATGCAAAAATTTACAGTTAAGCCTCCGGAATTTAATGAAGATGAAGATAGTGAAGCTATTTTCGATAAGATTTTTGGAGGAATTGAAGATGGATAATGAAAGTAATATTAAAAATATAAAAACTATTTTTAAAGAGAAAACAGACCGTTTAATGGAAGGTATAGGTTGCTGGGCTGCATTTTATCGAAAAAATCCACAACGTTTTGTAAAGGAATATTTAAATATAAATCTTAAACTTTTTCAAAAGATTTTGTTGTATATAATGATGCAATGCACAAATATTGTCATTTGTGCGTGTCGAGGAATCGGAAAAACTTGGATTGGTGCATTATACATGGTTGTAAGATGTATTTTATTTCCCGGAACTAAAATAATAGTTGCATCAGGATTTAAAGAGCAGTCGCTTGAAATAATACAAAAAATTAAAGATGATTTTTTGAAAAATTATGATTGGGGTTCTTCTAATCTAAATCTAGAAATAGAATATATATCTGATTCTATAAATAAACCTGAATGTATTTTTAAAAATGGAAGCTTTATAAGGATTGTTACTGCAAGTGATTCTGCTCGACATAATAGGGCAAATGTTATTTTTCTTGATGAATATAGAATGGTTCCAAAATCAATTATAGAAACTGTTATTAAAAAGTTTTTAACAGCTCCAAGACAACCGGGTTATTTAAATAAACCTGAATATAAACATTTGGCAGAACGAAATATTCAAGTTTATGCTAGTTCTGCTTGGCATTCTAGCCATTGGTCGTATGAAAGATTCAAATCATATTTTGCAAATATGTTAGATGATAGTAAGAAGTATTTTTGTGTTGATTTGCCATATCAATTAGCAATAATGGAAAATTTATTACAACGTGAACAAGTTGAAGATGAAATGTCTGAAGCTGATTTTGACCCTTTTTCGTGGGAAATGGAAATGTGTGGTTTTTGGGCTGGCAGTAATGGTGATGAATTTTTTAAATATGATGATGTGGCAGTTAGAAGAAAGATAAAAAATGCTTTTTATCCGCTTGAAATTTATAAAAATCATCATATAGCAATTCCTGAACTTATGACTAATGAGCGAAGAATTTTATCTGTGGATGTTGCGCTAATGAGTTCTAGAAAAAATAAAAATGATGCTTCTGCGTTATGGATTAATAGTGCAGTTCCAACTGATAATAACGATTTGATATCTAATTTTGTATATGGTGAATCACATGAAGGGCTAACAACAGATGATTTAGCTCTTTTAATTATGCGTGATTTTTATCAATTTAAATGTACAGATTTAGTACTTGATACTAATGGTGTTGGCTTATCTGTTTTTGATATGCTCATTAAGCCGCAATATGACCCTGATTATGGTGTGACTTATGATGCTATGACTTGTATCAATGATACTGAAATGGCTAAACGTTGCAAAATTAAGGGGGCAAATAAAGTTATTTGGTCTGTTAAAGCAGATGCAAAATATAATTCAAATTCAGCTCAACTTCTTAGAGCTGGATTTTTAAATGGAAATATAAATCTTTTAAGAACAGATGTAGATGTTGATGATGAATTGAAAAAGATAAGAGGCTATAAACAATTTACCCAACGTGAACAAGCTTTACTAAGAGTTCCATATGTTCAAACAACATTGCTTGTCAATGAACTTATTAATTTAGAGCATGAGTTGAAGGGTACAAATATTCGTATCTATGAGCGTAGTGGAATGAGAAAAGACCGCTACTCTTCTATCATGATGAATTATAAAGTTTGTCAGGAGCTTGCTATAAAAAGAGCTCCTGTAAATCACGAAAATAAATTAGTTAATATGTTACCAATTGTAAATGCAAGACGAATTAGAGCAAATTAATAAGGAGGTGTGCATGGCACAAAAATATGATACTAACTCTTCAAGGGTTAAATCTTCGGCAAGCACACCGGAGAAAAAGGGATTATCTGCCAATGAATTAAGAGAATGGTGGGATAAATATGCTCAGAGAATAGAAAATTTTGAAAAAAATCAAGATGCTTTAAAAAAACTAAAGGATGTTGAAAAATCAACAAGATTTAAAACCACTTCAAGAATTACTAAAGAGAATTTAAGAACATATTTAGAAAATCCCTCAAGTAATGAAAAAGGATTACGAGATGTGTCTAGATATCTTGCAACACGTTGTCAAGTATATTATAGGCTTATTAAATACAATGCAAATATGTTTTGTTTAGATGCAAGAAGTGTTGTTCCTGCTTATAATCCTTCCGAAGAAGAAACGAACGACCAAAATATGATTGAAAGTTATTATAATACTCTTTCATTGTTAAATAAAATGGGTTTACAATTAGAATTTTTAAAAGTATATGTGACTTGTTTTATGGAAGATGTATTTTATGGAGTTTGTTATTTTGATGAAGATTCGGAACAATATCCTTCGATGTTTTTCTTACCTTTAAATCCTGATTATTGTAGGATTCAAGGAGTTTGGGAAGATGGAACATTTTCATATGCATTTAATATGAATTTTTTCAATCGTAATCAGGAGTTAATAGAATTATGGGGTGAACCATTTGAAAGTATGTGGAACGAATATCAATCAAGTGGTGTTCAATGGCAAACTGTACCGCAAGAAGTTTCAGTTTGTTTAAAGTTTAGAGCTGAGGATTGGGAAACTATTATTCCACCATTTTCAGGTCTATTTTCTGCTTTTTTGGGATTATTAGAAGAAGAAGATGTTCAAGCAATTGCAAGTGAAGAAGAAATATATAAATTGCTTGTACTTACTCTTCCATTACTAAAAAATACAAATTCTCCTGATGATTTTGCGGTTGACCCTAATACTGCTATAGATTATTTTAATAAATTCAAAAATTCTTTGCCGTCCTTCGTTGATGCAATACTCTCTCCTATTCCAATAGAATCAATTAGTTTTAATAAAGATGTTGCAGATGATACCACTAGAGTTCAAAAGGCTACAGAAACAGTTTTAAATTCTTCGGGCGGCGCTCAGATATTGAATAGTATTAATTTGAGTACAAGTGCCGCTTTTGAAGCAGTTGTTAAATCTGATACAGAATTTGCTATTTCTTCTCTTTTACCTCAAACAGAAGCTTGGGTAAATAGTTTTGTTGCAAGATATGTAGATAAACCATGTAAAGTAAAATTCTTTGAAGTTTCCATTTATACCAAAGATAAATTGCGAAAAGATTTACTTGAAAATGCTCAAAATGGATTGCCTACAAAGCTTGCTATTAATTCAATGAGTGGATACTCGGAATTAGATACTCTTGCTCTTAATTATTTAGAAACAGAAGTTTTGCATTTGCAAGATTCATTAATACCTTTAAGTACTTCTTATACACAAAGTAATAAACAAAGTGGTGGGCAAGAAAAAGATATTGATGAATTAACAGATGCAGGTGCAAGAACACGTGATGAAGATTTAAATGGTAAATAAGGTGGTGGAGTGAATGGAAGAAATAAAAACATTTGTATGTACTTCTGACGAAGAAACTCGCAAAAAATTAATAAAAGAAGGACTAATTGAAATAAAAAATGCAAATGGCGTATATACTTTTTTAGTTAATGGAAAAATAAATTTTGCTGTTGATGAAAAAAAAATTAAATATACGAATAGTTTAAGTATCTAAAGAAAGGAAAAGACATGGGAAATCGCATACTTACAATGGAGGATTTGGTAGAGTTTTGCAAAACTCAAAAAACATTTTCTTTTAGTGCGAAAGAATCAGGTCATCCTGTAGTTGTTAGGACTTATGGACATAAGCTTGAATATTCTTCTGATGAAGATTATGGATTGTTAAAAATGACATTGAAAGCTTGTCATACTGGTCTTAATAGAAATGGTAGTTTTATTTCAGATGCAGATATGCAAAAAGCTTTACCATCTTTGGCAAATAAACCAATTTTAGCTGAAATTACTAAGAATTCCAAAGGTGAAAAAGATTTTGGAACGCATGCAGTTGAAATGGTTGAAAATGACGATGGTGAACTAGAAATGTATTATCTAGAAAAACCTGTTGGAATAATTCCTGAAAGCTGTAATGCACATTTGGAATATGATAAAGATGAAAAAAAGAATTATGTTAAAGCTGATTCTTATATTTTTAGATATTATGGAAATGAAACTGCTTCTATTCTAGAGAGGAGAAATGGCTCTGAGGTTAGCGTAGAAATTGAAATTGAGAATATGTATTGGGATGCTAAAAATAATTATCTTGTTATAAAAGATTTTGTTTTTAATGGAGTAACTTTGTTATCTTCTGAGGTTGAACCCGGAATGAAAAATTCTCGAATTGATATTTCAGATTTATCGCACTACTCTTCTTTTGATTACACAAAAGAAATTTCTGACATGCAAGCACGTTTGGCTTATTTGGAGTCAAATTTTGCTATAGAAAACTCGAAGAAAGGAGGAAAAGTACAGAAAATGAACAAGTTTGAAGAGCTTTTAGCAAAGTATAATAAGACAATTGAAGATATTCAATTTGATTATGAATCTTTGTCTGATGAAGAACTTGAGGAAAAATTCAAAGAAATGTTCGATGGAAATGAAGACCCTGAAAATTCTGAAACTAATGAAACGGAAAGTACTGAAAGTTCAGAGAGTTCCGAATCTGAAAGTTCCGATGCATCGACTTCTGAATCTGAATCCGAATCTGATTCAAGTTCATCTAGTGAATCTGAAACTCCATCTCCTGTTGAAGAAGGTGTTCCTTCGGGTTCTATCTCTGATGATGATAATACTGCTCCAACTTCTACAAAGAAAAAGCCAAATGATTTTGCGCTTTCTCTTCAAGAGAAAATATCTGCTTTGTCTAATCTTGTAAGTGCTACTTATGAGGAAGAGGATAATGAGTGGTATGGTATTATTGCTTATGATGAATTTGTTGTAATGATTGGCTATTTTAATGGACGAAATTATAAGCAAAAATATACATCTGAGAATGGTGAATACTATTTAGTGGGTGATAGGGTTCAAGTTTATGAACAATTTTTAACTCAAGAAGAAATGGATGCTCTTGAATCAATGCGTCAAGAATATTCAAAGCTTGTTGAATTCAAAGCAAATATTAAAAAAGCTGAAATTCAGTCTGCTAAAGAAGAGTTATTTAATGATGAAAGATTCAGTTTAATTATTGATACTGATGAATATAAAGATTTGTTAAATAATGCAGAAAAGTTTTCATTAGAAGAAATTGAGACCCAATTAAAAGTAATTGTCGCAGATAGTTTTTTGAAAAACCAAGATTTTTCAAAATTCAGTAAACAACCAAGTGGAAAAATGTTTACTCTTCCATCAAAACAAGCCAATACAATTACTTCAAAATACGGTGGTATCTTTTCAGAAGAAAAATAATAAGTAATAGTTTGAGAATCGTTTAGACGGTTCTTTTTTTATGTAAAAAATTAAGGAGGAAAACATAATGGCTATTGATATTGTAAAAGGCAGTCACGGTTATGCATTTCCAGCTAAAGTATTAGCTGGAATGGGTGGCGCTCATCAATTTAATATTACAACAACAGCAAATCATGATAATGGCGAGCTTGTAAATCGTGGTGATTGGAATAGTTTTGACAATTATCTTGAGGCATCTGTAGCAGCACAGAATTCATTTGCTGGAATCATTCAGCAGGTAAATCCTGATGATTCACATGCATGGTATGTAGAAGTTACAGCTGATACAGACCTTTTATTCCTTTATAATGCACCAGTTAGTGAATATCCTGAGAAGGAATTCCAAGACCTTTCTCTTTTCTATAACAAGAGTGGTGATGTTGTAAGAGGTTACTCACTTCGTAAGGGCGATATTATCATGCTTTCAGATGTATTGTTTGATGGAACGCCTGAAGAAGAGAAAACTCTTACATACAAAAATGGCAAGTATGTAGTTGCAGAATAATCTAGGAAAGGAGAAAGAAAATGAGCAAAAAGAATTTTTCACAGCACGTTTTAAATGTGTTTGCAAGTCATAATACAACTCATGAGCAGATTTCTCAGCTTATGACAGATGTTGCTCTTAATCGTGAGATTTATGATGAGGCTACTGGAAGGGTTATCTCTAAGGCAGAAGCAAATCAGAAAATTTATAATTTCTCTCTTGAAATTCTTGGTATTGACAAGAATGATTCAAAGAAAGAAATGCGTAGAGCATTTAGAGACCACGGACGTGAGTTCTTTGATATTATTGAAGACACAATTGATGAAGTAATTTCTACAGGATTTGGAAATGAACCTTGGTTTAATGACCTTGTAGAATCTAAGAACATTAATAATGGTGATAGACAAGATTTCTTAGTTGAAAGTGATGCTATCCTTGCAGTAGCAAAAGCAGGCGTTTCTCATCACGACCATATTTTACAAAGAATTGGCAAGGGTGAAAGAAAGTCTATTCCTACTTCACTTTTTGTTGTTAAGATTGGTGAAGATATTAATAAATACGTCCTCGGACAAACTGATTGGGCTAAGATGGTTGAGGCTATTTCTAAAGCTTATATTCGTCAGATTCAGGAAATGGTATATTCACAGTTTTCTGCTATTTCATCTCAGCTTCCAGCAGCAGTTATTGGAACAGGTGCTTTAACAGGTCATAAAGATGATTTTGATGCTATCATCGAAAAGGTTAGTGCTGCTAGTGATGGTGCAGAAGTTATTATTTTGGGTACAAAGATTGCTCTTAAAAAGATTACAGTTTTGGCAGATGTTAACTGGGGTGCTAAAGACCAAAGAGATGCTATGATGAATACAGGTACTTTAGGTATTTATGAAGGTACTCGTCTTGTAGAAATCCCTCAGAGATATAAAGATAAGTCTCTTGCAGATTCAGCTAAGCTTATGAGTGATAAGAAGTTACTCTTCTTGGCAGTTGGAAATGGTGACAAGCCAATTAAGTTTGTTGATGAGGGAGATAGTATCATTACTGAGGTTACTGAGCGTGGTGAAGCTGGCGGACGTTGGGATGATTTAATGTCTTACGAAGTTCAGCGTAAAATGGGCGCAGGTGTTGTAGTTGGTAGAGTTATGGGTGAATGGACATTACCATAATGTATTTAGTATATATGGGGAGTAAGCTTATACTCCCCTTAAAAGGATGGAAAGGATAAAATCTAATGGGTAAATATGATACAAAAACGGATGCAGATGTTTCAACTGAAAAGGTTGAAGAAGTTGTAAAAGAGAAAAAAGAAGCTCCTTCAAAACGTACTTCTAAAAAAGTTGAAACTAAAAAGAAATTTGAGCCATCAAGTGAAATTGAATGTCGTTCAATTGTTCAAGGTCAATTATTTATGGATGGAACAAAAACAGGAAGAGATTATCGCTGGGAAGACTATGGTGATATTACAGGTGTAGAATATAGAGATTTGGTATCACTTGTTCATTCAAAAAGTGGGTATATTTTCAATCCATTTTTTATTATTGATAATGAAGATTTTATTAAAGAATTTCCACAACTACAGAAATTTTATAAAGAAAATTATTCTGTAAAAGAATTAAGTGATATTCTTGCTCTTCCAAATAGCGAAATGGTTAAAACTATTGAAATTCTTCCAAGAAGTGCAGTTGATACATTGAAGAAAATTGCAGTAAATCAAGTAGGAAATGGACAAATTGATTCAGTAAGAAAAATAAAAGCACTTGATGAAGTATTTGGTACAGATTTAAATTTAATTGCAGAAGTTTTTAATCAGTAAAGGGGGTGCTTATGCTACCCTATGAAAAAGTTTTTAGCAGGGTACGTGGACAAATAAACGACCCTAAAGAATTATCCTTAGATGACGACGATTTACTTGAACTATACACAGAACGTTTACATTCTGCTGTGGGAAATGTGCGTTTAAGAAATTTATTTTCTAAATTAACACTAAACGACCAAACTGAAGAAATTGATTGGGCTTTAGAAAATACTTTAACCGGCAGTAATGCTGAGATTGAAGAAGATTTTGTAATTGAACTTCTATCTCTTTCTATGGTTATTGGATGGTTAAAGCCACAAGTTGAATCAATAGTATATGTTGGTATGGCTATAGGTGGTAAGGAAGAAAAAATGTTAAATAATATGCACAAAACAAATGTAGAACGGTTGAATTATCTTGAAATTAAACTTTCGAAAATGATAAGAGACCATGGATATTTGTATAATGATTATTTGAGGTAATCAAATGAATTATTCGTATGGAAGTTTTACAGACGAACAAATTCAAGTAAATGAACGGCTTATGCATGCAGAAGTGCATAAGCTTTTATTGTATAAGGATAAAAATATTAATCAAAAGATTTTTGATAGCGAACATGATTTTTATTGCTATTTTAACAATCTTTTATATAGATTTGCTGGATTAAATGAACTACTCTTCTGTCCTGTCCAAATGGTAGGATTAATGGCAACATTACAATCTGCCTATGATATGGTTTGTGGTGATTCATTTAATTATTGTGAATATCGTCGGCTAATTCTTGATGCACATACATACATCAAAGATATTTTTTCGGCAGAAAGTGAGGGTGAAAAATGCCATCATTAGATATTGCCCGACGAATGAATCAAATAAAATGGAATGGTGCTCGTACAGTCGGGCAACAAATAAAAGAGCAGTCAGATTTTGCCATGGAAGAAACATGGTATCACGACCCTCAATCTAGAGTTTGTTATTTATACGATTATAAACATGATGATACACCTTTAATCAATGAAGGAATGAGTTTTGAAAATACAACAAAGCATAGAATAGATGCTAAATTTATTATTACTAAATATTCATCTTTAGCGTCAGACCAAGTTGAATATCATTTGATGTTTCGTCCAAGCCAAAAAGTAAAGTTTCAAGAAAATGATGAGCTTTATTATTTTGAAAGTGATTATGTAAATAAATATAAAAATGTATTTGCTGTAGGATTATATTGTGATATTCCTGACGATAAAGGCATATATCATCGTTGGCTTATAGTTGCAAAAGAAATTGCAAATCAATTTGTAAAATTTTCTATTCTCCCATGCAATTATAAGTTATGTTGGATAGAGAATCGAGATAATAAACGTATAAAAAGACAAATGTGGGGATGTTTAAGAAATCAAAATTCCTACACGTCTGGAATTTGGTCGGGTGATAGACTCGTATCTTTGGATAATGTTAATCAAATTTGGCTTCCAATAAATGATATAACTGAAAGAATTCATTATATTTCGGAAGACCATGAAGATAATCAACGTCTTATTATTTCTACGTTAAAGCCTTATCCTTCTGTATGGCTTGTAAGTAAAATTCAAGATTTAAATCCATTTGGAATATTGAAATTGACATATAAGCAAACTGTATTTGATGAACATACAGATTATATTGATTGGGAAACTGGGGATATGTATGCTGATTATTATATTAATGACATAGCTCCAATTGATGATAAACAATTTGAAGAAATAACATCCGTAATTACTGCTCTAAATAATCATATTAAAGTGGGCGGTTCGTATAAATTATTAACTGTAAGCTTTTCTGATAATGAAGGAAATGATATTACAAGCGAATATATTGAATTGTTGTCATTAGAAAATTGGAAATGTTTTATTGACAATGAAGAATATACGGATAATGAATTAATTACATGGCTGCCTCAAAACGAAAATAACAAAATAAAAATTAAGGTTGGTAAAGACTTATCTTTACTTACTAAAATTTTAAAAATTCAGTGTATAGTAAATGACATAATTGGTGAAATTGAACTTGAATTAAGGAATTAAGGGGGTATATGCATGGATATTTTAGATGATGATATGCTCCAATATCAGCGTTTTAGTACAAAAGATGAAATGCTAAATTCCTTACGAGCATATTTAGAAGAACCTGATGACGATACAATAAGAATTAAAAACAAAATTAAAACATTATTTTCTAATAGTCCTAAATTATTATGGGCTTTAAATAATGCAGATTTAGAAAGCCAGCTTTTTAATGAAGATGGAACTCTAAATGAAGATGGTGAATGGGATGCATATTTTGGTGATACATCAAATATACGTCCTTTTTTATTTTTACCTGAAACTCAAGATATTGTTAGTAATTACTTATGCTATCAAGTCACCGTTGACGAAAATATGCGTTATAACTCTAGTATGAAATACATGGTTATAACATTTACTATCTTAGTACATGAAAAAAATTCTTTCGATGAAGAAGTAGGTATGGCTCGTCATGATTTAATTGCAAGTATAATTCGTGAATTAATGGCATGGTCTGGAATAACAACTGCTAGTGCTGTGCCAATTTATGAAGGTGAGTCAGTTACTGATAATAATTACATAACAAAAGTTTTAAGATATCAAGCTAAGTTACCAAACAACCTTGTTGTTACAGATAATGTTGGAACTAGATTTGTTAATAAAACTAAGAGGTAATTATTATGATTGAAGGATTGAATGGAAAAGATGAATTTATAAATGTAAAAAGTTTGTTTAAACAAAATGTTGATTATTATACTAAACAAGCTGAAAAATACAATGTTGATTTTGATTTTCTTCGATTATATTTTGGCGAAGATTATCAGGTCAACGAACATATAGTTATTCATCAACCTACAATTCAAACAATTATCGATATGGGAGAAAAAGAATTTTATTCTGCTATTGCTCCATTTACGACAAATCCTAGTGCATTTAAAGTTCAATTATGGGATTTGGGTTATGATTGGAACAAAATAACGGATTTTGAATTGTTTGCATTGTTGATTAAAACTGTATCTATAGATAAGACAAAAATATTATTTGATGATATAGACTTTTCATCATTTGAATTATATGCAAAAGAAAATAAAAACGGTGAACCGATACCTGTTTTATATTCTGCAAAAATGGGCTTTGAAATTGATACGGAAATTTATTTAAAAATCCGAAAATATTTATGTTTTATGTTTAATGTAAAACTTGAAAATATGTTTGTGACAGGAAAAACATTAAAAGAAGAAATTGTGGAAAAAGAAAGAGCCGATAATGCTAAGAAATTAGCTGAATCTAAAGGTTCCAATTTACTTCAAATGATTTCTTTTGCTGTCAATCATCCCGGATTTAAATACAAGAAAAATGAACTACGAGATGTTGGATATGTTGAATTTATTGACTCAATAAAACGATTACAAATATATGAGTCTACTAGAGCATTAACGCAAGGAAGTTATTCGGGTTTTTGTGATACTTCAAAAATATCACAAGAACAATTTAATTTTATGCGTAGTGCAGATGAATAATTATTTACAAATCAAGGAGAAATCCTTGATTTTTTTTTGTTTAAAAATTTTAAGGAGGAAAAAGAAATGGCTTTTAGATTAGGTGATATTATCGTAAAAGATATTATTTACGCTCTTGCTTCTAACATTACTACAGAAGTGCCACTTTATGTTCTTACTCAGCTTTCTGAGGCTACAATTAATATTACATCTGATTCTAATGATATTACTGATAAAGACGGCAATATTGTCAAAAAGAACTATCGTTCGAAAACCGGAGAACTTGCCGCAACGAACGCATTTCTGAATGCAAATGTTCTTGCTGCTGCTGGTGCAACAACTGATATTGCAGCAGTAGATAATGTACTTGTTGCTCCAAAGATTATTAAGGTTCCTAAGTCTCAGGTTGCTGCTGTTTTAAGAGATGTAGTAAGTGGTTCAATTACTGTAACTCAGTATTTTGGTGATGGTGCAATTGGAACACATTATGAACTCGGTGTTGAAGCTTCTGATACAGAGTATGCAATTACAACAGGAAGTACAACTATTTATGATTTCCAAGACGTATCTGCAAGTTATGTAATTGCTGAGTCTGAGTCTGCATTCCCTGCTGTTGGTGATGCAACAAAGGGATATATTGATGCTTCTGATGGAAATGTTTATGTGTGGGATTCTACTCTTGATACTCCTGCTTATGTTCTTGATGCAACAAGAACAGTAAATGTATCAGCAACTCGTCCAACAACAGGCGAAAATGATGCGCTTTATCTAGCAACTGATGAGAGCAAGGTATATAAATGTGAAGTTACAACTACTCCTGATGGAACTACAACTGTAACTCTTCCAACAGACCCAGAGGCAGATTATTACATGATTAAATATAAGAGAACATTTACTGAAGGAGCTATTATTAAGAATTCAGCAAACAAGTTCCCAACATCTGTAAATCTTCTTATGAAGGTACTTTATTTTGACCCATGTTCAAAGGATACAGTAAAGGCTGCATATGTTGAACTTCCTTCATTTATGGTTTCACCTGAGACTTCTATTTCATTCAATCCTGAGTCTCCTACTATGGACTTTAATGGAACACTTGAAATTGATTATTGCTCAGACGACAAAGAATTATATAGAATTTACTTTGTTGATGAAGAAGATGCAGCATAAATGAATAAATTATGAGGGGGCTTAACGCTCCCTCATTTTTGATTGGAGGGAAATCATGGGGTTGACAAACCGAGTATGTAAAACATGCGGAAAAGAATATTATTATTGTTCGAACTGTGATAAAACTTTGAATTCGCCTCAATGGATGTTAATGTGGCATGACGAAAATTGTAAGAATGTCTTTGAAATTGTAAGTGATTATGTTCAAAAACATATTTCAAAAGATGAAGCAAAAAAAAGATTAAGTGCTTGTGATTTAACAAAGGAATATACATTCAAGGAGTCAATTCGTAAGTATATAGATGAAATAAATAAAGAAGATAAAAAACCTTTGGAAGAAAAAAGAAATGCACAACCAAAATCTCAAATCCAAAGAAATACTTCGAAAAGAAATCGAGATACTAAAAAGAAGAATTAATTATATGAGTGGCAGATAACCGTACACCCATAAAAATATGTACGGTTATTTTTTACGTTAAGGATTGAAAGGATAAAAATGAAAAAACATAATGATTATATTACATCAAATTATGATGAGGTATTAGAATTAAAAAGATGTGGTATTCGTTATACATTTGTAAAAGTTGTTGATGGAATTACTATTTGGAAATTTGATAAATCTCCTAGATTATTTGAGATATTGAAAAATTATTACATAAATAACGAGTATGTATAGGAGGTTTTATATGTATTTAGATAACGCATCTACTACTCCACTTTCAGACTATGTGAAAGAAGAAATAATAAAACAACTAGATAATTATGGGAATCCTTCTTCTGTTCATAGAAAAGGCAAAAAAACAAAAGAAATAATAAAAAAGGCAAAAAATGAAGTTGCAAATTTTATATCAGGTAATGCAGACAATATAATTTTTACTAGTTCAGGTTCGGCATCTAATAACTTAGTTATTAGAGGATTATCTGATAAGTATATGTATTTATATACTCCAACAAGTCATAAATCTATGCGACTTGTTTGTGAATCAAAACCATTTCATCAATCAGTTTTAATGAATAAAGATGGAAGTATAAATATAGATAATTTGAAGAAATTATTTGGAAAGAAAAAAATAGTTTTTTGTTATGAAATGGTTAATTCAGAAATTGGAGTAATTCAAAATAATGAAAAGATAATAGAATTAATACATGATATAGATGGAATTGTAGTTGCTGATGCGACTGCTTTGGTTCCACATTATCAATTAAAAGCAAATGAGTGTAAGGCTGATTATATAACTTTTTCAGGGCATAAATTAGGGGCTTTAAAAGGTATTGGTGTTGTTTACAATAATTCCATGGAAGAGTTGACACCATTAATTTATGGTGCTCAAGAACATGGTTTGTTCGGTGGAACAGAAAATTTTATTGGGATTGTTTCTTTGTCCAAAGCTTGTAAAAATTATAATTATAATGATAAAAATAATATGTATGTTTTACATCATTATTTGTCTGATTCAATATTAAAAATTCCTGATTCATATGAAATTGTTGGTAATTCAGAATTTAAAATTCCATTTATATCAATGTTTTGTTTTAAAAATGTACAAGGCGAAGAACTTGCTGAATTATTAGATGAATATAATTATCAAGTTTCTACCGGTTCTGCCTGCAATTCAGGTTCAAAAGACTTGTCTCCTACTCTTATTTCAATAGGTATTAATCAAGATGATATTTCTTGTTGTATAAGAATTAGTTTATCAGGATATGAAAGTATTGAAGATATAGATGAGTTTGTTGATTGTTTAAAAAGTAAGGTGGAAAAACTTAGATTATTTGAATAGGAGGTATAAAAATGACTTTATCTTTATTCTTATTTATGCTTACCTTTGGTGCTGCTATTACAGGACTTTTAACTGAATCTATAAAAAAGTTCAATGAAAATCAAAATCGTGAAACAAATCCTAACATTACTGCATTAATTTGTGCATTTGTAATAGGGGGAATTGGTAGTCTTATTGAATATAGTTTATTGGATATATCTTTGACATTTAATAATATTTTATGTGTTGTTTTAATGATTTTTTGTATTTGGATAGGTTCTATGATTGGTTTTGATAAAATTAAACAAACAATTGAACAATTAAAAGGTATGAAGGAGTAGCCTATGTCGATAACATTACTTGATTATCTTTTATCACTAAAAAATCAAGATACAAAACTTGTGATAAAAGATACGGAACAAAATTATATATGTACTACATTTATTGATTCCGCATTATATCTTGATTCAGATTTATTAAAACGAACAGTTAATAGATGGTATATTTATGGGGGCAGAATTATATATATTTATCTAGACGAAGAACATATTGAGCCTGTCATTCCTGTTACTGGTATTGAATTAAATGAAACTTCAATAGCTATAGATATTAATGACACAGTTGTTCTCTTAGCTCAAGTTATTCCAGAAGATGCAACAGATAAATCTCTTACATGGCTTTCAACTGATGAAGAAATTGTAACTGTAGAAAATGGTTTAGTTACTGGAATAAAAGATGGTACTGCATCTGTAATTGTAAGTACAGTAGATGGTGGTTATACTGCTACTTGCGAAATTGTGGTTATTGATGGAACAATAATTCCGGTAGAAGATATATTATTGAATGATTCTATATTAGAAATGAATGTAGGAAGTGAGGATATATTATTAGAGGCTACTGTTCTTCCTGAAAATGCAACTAATAAATCTGTTTTTTGGATTTCATCAAATGAAGAAGTTGTAACTGTAGAAAATGGTGTCGTTCATGCAATTTCAGAAGGAGAAGCTATTATAACAGTAGTTTCTGCTGAGAATTTTGATATTTATAAAGAATGTGGTGTTATTGTGAGAGAAAATCCTCAAATTGTGCATGTAACAGGAATTGAATTAACTCCAAATACCTTAGAGCTTACTGTTGGAGTTGAGCCACAAACTATAAATGCTATTATATCACCTGAAAATGCTACAAATAAAAGTATATCTTGGAGTTCGTCAAATGAAAATGTAGCTTATGTTTCAGATGAGGGTGTTGTAATTATTGTAGCAGAAGGTACTGCTACTATTACTGCTATAACTGTTGATGGTGGTTATACTTCTACTTGTGAGATTATTGTAAATTCTGTAGAACCTATAATAAATGTAACAGGAGTTTCTTTATCAGAAAATTCTTTGACATTATCAACGAGTAGTGAACCCGTTGAACTTGTTGCAAATATCGAACCAAGTGATGCAACAAACAAAGAAGTTACATGGTCTTCTACTGATGAACAAGTGGCTACAGTATTAGATGGTGTAATTACAGTAGTTGGAGTTGGTGAAGCAACAATTAGTGTAACTACAGTTGATGGAAATTATTCTGATTCATGCGTTGTAATAGTTGAATAGTAATAGATGTGATTTATAGAGGTTGTCATAACGACAACCTCTTTTTGAGGTGTAAATTATGGTTCAAATAAAACAACAAATTGCAAATAAAAATAATTTTGGTTCAGTACGAACTTTAGACAAAATTAAATATATAGTAATTCATTATACAGGAAATGATGGTGATTCAGACGAAAGTAATGCTAAATATTTTAAAAATAATATTGTAAAGGCATCAGCTCATTATTTTGTCGATGATGATAGCATTACTCAATCTGTTCCTGACAATTACGTTGCCTATTCGGTAGGTGGTAAGAAATATAATAACAAAGGAGGTAGATTGTATGGTACTGTTAATAATTCTAACAGTATTAGCATTGAGCTTTGTGATACGGTCAAAAACGGTATTGTCTACCCTTCTCAATCAACCATTAATAATGCTTTAGAATTAGTTCAGTTATTAATGCAAAAATATAATATTCCAGCCCATAGAGTAATACGTCATTATGATGTTAATGGTAAACCTTGTCCTAAATATTGGGTTGATGATAACAAATGGGAATCTGATTTTCATTCAAAAATAGGAAATATTCGACCAAATGGAGGACAAGATAAGAACCCATATAAGGAACCAACAAAACAAGTTACTTCAAAATCAAATGCTCAAATAAACGGGCTTTCAGTATATGAAAATGAAGGTGAAGGTGTTAAATGGGTTCAGTGGGAATTGGCACAAGTTTCGTCTGATTTTAAGGAAATATTATATGAAAATGGTGGAATTGATGGAAAATGTGGAAATACTACCGTAACACTTATTAAAAGATTTCAAAAGAAATATGGTTTAGAAGTTGATGGTATTTGTGGGAAAAATACAAGAGCCGCACTAAGCGCTAATTGAAAGTGAGGTGATTAAATGGCTACTGTTGAAGAATTACAAGTTACAGGTCGTAAATTTAGAATTTGGGATGCTGTAAACAATATATGGAAACGTATTAGTTATTGGACTAAATCAACAGATGTTGAATTTAATGATGGTGTTAATGCAGAAGACAAAATTAGTCAAATCAATACAAATATTGCAACTGCTAATACAAATATAACAAATTTAGATAATAATAAAATTAATAAATCTGCATTAACATTTACTCTTTCAGGTAATGATTTATATATAACAAAAAATTATTAAGGTGGTGAATTATGAAAATTGTTTCTAACCTTAATGGTAATACTAAAACAACAAGTTATGGTAATAAGTTATATTACAGAGGTTCAACTAATGAACAGTTTAAACAAATAAAAAGGGCTTTTTATAGAGAATCCGAAAATAGTAATTATACCCAAGTATATCTTTTTGATGAAACTCCACCTGTAGTTACAATTACAAGTAGTAGTGCAACAACAATTAATCCATCTTATGCTCTAACTGCTACAATTGTTGATACACAATCAGGTGTTGCATCCGTTAAGGTTAACGGAGTTGAAGTTGGCGCAACAACAAGTTTATACCTTGTATATACATTACAAGAAGGTTTAAATACTTTTACTATTGTTGCAACAGATAATGCGGGAAATAGTTCATCTGCAAGTATATCAATTGCTTATGTTGTTTCTGATAGAAATAATGTAAATCGAAATTGGTCTGATTCAAGAGATAAAGAATATTATAGTTATGGGCCTTATGTATGGTATGCTGGTCGAGAAGTATATGTAAATGGAAGTTGGGTTACATTTTATGAAGAAGGTTTAGCTGGAAACTGGACTGGAGTTTTGCCACCACCTTATAGTTATGTTCAAGCCACTGCATCTATAGGTATAGGTATTTTATTACCTAGAGGATTATCTTCATGTACTTTTGAAGCAAGTTCAGATTCAGATGGTATAACTATCGGTCAAGTTCGTGTTTGGATTACAGATGATTCAACGGGACAAACTGTTGCTGATTCAGGTACTCAAATACGTGGAGCTTCTGTGAGTTATAACTTCCCATCTTCTAATGCTAGTCATACTTTTTCAGTTCATGTTTCAGGAAATGCAGGAAAATATGAATATGAAACTGCAAGATGTGGAGTTGGAATATCAAATTGGTCGTTTAGTTGGGTTCAATAAAGTAAGAAAGGAATAAAAAATGCCAAATTCATTATTGCCAGTAAATTATCAAAATGAAATACTGAATGCACGAATGGGCAATCGTCGGCAGTATGAAATAATAGAAAATAATAATGGTACTATTTCATTTATTGATGTAACTGAATATGACCGAGAGGGTTCAATATTTGATGCAGATGATATAAATGATATTTGTACTGCTATTAATTTAAATATAACAAATATTGCAGCTTTAGAGCAAGCTATTCCACTTGACCCTGTAACAGGGGTAAAGGGTTCTGCTGAAAGCGAATATAGAACAGGTAATATAAATATTACAGCAACAAATGTGGGTGCATATACTAAAGCCGAAATTGATAGTTTAATTGCCGGTATTGGTGGAATGCATTTTGAGGTTGTAGATTCTCTTCCAACACAAGATATATCTACTACGGCAATATATTTAGTTCCAAGTTCAAGTTCTAGATATAAAAATAGAAAAGATGAATATGTATATATACCTGCAAATGCTTTTAATCCTTTGGGAAATGAAGCACAATTAGTTTCTGATTATTCAAGCTTGCCTGCTACCGGTCAAGCAGATGTTTACTATATAACATCTGATGATAAAAAAGTTTATATATATGAAAGTGGTTCATATACAGAAGCAACTAATTCTCCGGCTCATTTTGTATCTACTCTTCCATCTCAGGGTGTTGAATTAGATATATATGTTCTTACAACAAATAATTCAGTTTATCAATATAAACAAGAAGCTGGTTGGGAGCAAATTGGTTCAACATCTGTAGATTTGTCAAATTATTACACAAAAACAGAAATTGATACCGGTGCATTAATATCTACTTCGGAATTTGGAAATTTGACATAAGGGGGTGATGATATGACAAGAGGAACAACCCCTACTCTCACATTTTATTTTGGTGATGATGTAGATATGAGTTTAATTGATTATGGAGAAGTAACAATTAATCAAGGCGAAAAAAATAGAATAATTAAAAAATTAGTAAAAGACGTTGAAAGGAAAGAGTTCAACGTCTTTTTAAATGAAAAAGAAACTTTATCATTGAAGGCTGGCTTATGTAAAGTGCAAGTAAAAATTAAACTAAATGATGGGGCTATTGTTGCTTCAAGTATTGAAACATTAACTGTTAATGAAATATTAAATGGAGGTGTAATGCTATGAATTTACAAGACAATAATATCTCTTTAAAATTAGATATTTCATTACCTAAGAAAAATAAAAGTACGTTAAATGAACAAGTTGTTACATATGATGGAAATGTAGATTATGAAAAAAATGTAATAAATAAGCCAAGATTAAATGGTAAAGAAATAGTGGGTGATATGACCGAAGAAGACCCAAATGTACAACCTATTGAATTAAATGAGTTAAGCAATATATTCGATACTGTATTTAATTGAAAGGAGTGAAGAATGAGCGTCAAAAATTATTTAGATAAAACTGGTACTTTATATGAGTTAGTTAAATTAAAAAATCTTCTAACATCAACATATGTTGCAAAAGATGGCGACAAAGTTTTATCAACTAATGATTATACAACTGCTGAAAAAACAAAATTATCAAATATTGAAGCAGAAGCAAATAAAACAATTGTCGATGGTACTATTACAGAACACGGTCAAAATCCTGTAACGGGTGAAGCTATATATGATGCTCTTGAAGGAAAACAGGATGTTTTAACTGCGGGTACAAATATTGATATTACAAATAATACTATATCTGTTACAGGTGCAGTAGATATTGATGATAGTACGACAGGATTAGATACTACTTGGTCTTCAAGTAAGATTAATACTGAGCTTGGTTCTAAACAAGATACATTAACGGCAGGAACAAGAGTGACTATTACAAATCAAAATGTTGTAAATGTTTCATCTGAAATTGATGATAGTTCTACTACTGCTGCTAATACTTGGTCTGCCGACAAGATATCATCTGCAATTTCAGCAATTGAAAGTGTAAATTTTGAAAAAGTTCAAACACTTCCTAGTTCTGATATCTCAACCCATACTATTTATTTAATTTTAAAATCATCATCTGAAACAGGCAATATTTATGATGAATATATTTATGTAAACAATAATTGGGAAATAATTGGTACTACAGCAATAGATTTATCAGGATATGTTTTGGAGTCTGATTTAGTAGCAATAACAAATGCTGAGATAGATGCTATGTTTGAAATATTTGAGTAGATTGGAGGTTAAAATATGGCTTTTAATCTTCTTTTAAAACCGCAATTAGAGCGTGTTATAAATACTTTAGAGCCTCAAATACATACTTATGCAGTTTCATCAACCTCAAGAAATGTTGTTGATAAAGTAGCTGTTTTAAATGGTTTTATTTTAGGGTCAGGGGCTAAAGTATTGGTAAAATTTACTGATACTACTACCACTGACCCTTCAAGTGGAAATATTACATTAAATGTAAATTCTACAGGTGCAAAAACAGTAAAAATAAGTGAAACAGATGAGATATGTACATACGAAAACGCAAGTGCTTTTTGTGACAACAAGGTTTATGAATTTGTTTATGATGGCACAAATTGGATTTGGATAGCAAATACCGTTTTAGATGCTGATGTTTTAATTACAACAAATGAATTTGAAAGTTTAATTCCTTCAAGCGGCTCTGAAATTACAAGTTTGGCAAGTTGGTTTAGTACTGAAAATTCAATGCAAAACTCTCAGATTTCTAGTTTATCTTCTAGTGCGTCTGAATTGGCAAGTACTGTATCTTCTTTATCAACATCACAAAGTGAAATTGATAGTAATCAAAATAGCTTATTATCTTCTCTTTCAACTGCAAATAGTGAGTTTACAAGTGAATTAAATATACTTGGTTCAGAAGTAGCTGATAAACAAGATGAACTTACTGCTGGTAAAGGTATAACTATAGCAAATGATGTTATTAATGCTGATACAAATATATTTTATGGTACTTTAAGTGAATGGGATGAACTAACTTCTGTTCAAAAAGCAAACTATGATTATATTTCTACTCCGGAAGAAGATGTTGTTGATAATGATAGTGGTTGGCTTCAAGTAGGAACATCGGGTTTATATTATCGTAAAGTTTATAAAACACTTTTTATTAGATTTTCAAATATAAATATTACACGAGATGGAAATGTTGCTATTGTTGAAACGCTTCCGCAAGAATATAGACCATCATATGATTTTCTAGGAACTGCTTTTTATTCTAGTTATGGAGCAACAAAAGCAACTTTAGTAGTAAATACAAATGGAACTGTATATTTAAGTGGTTTAGCATATGAAACAGCTACTACATTAAGTAATGTGTATGGTTATGCAGTTGGTGTTATATAAACAAAATAAAGGAGAATTTAAATGGCATTATACAAAAATAATAACAATACACCTGAGTTAATAGCAGGCGGAACTAATTATGCAGAATGTCCAATTGGTACAATTCTTCCTTTTGGTGGTTCTGTAGCGCCCGCTGGTTGGTTTTTATGTCAAGGTCAAGCAATTAGTAGAACAATATATTCTGATTTATATTCTGTGATAGGTACTAGTTATGGTGTTGGTGATGGTTCAACTACATTTAATTTACCTGATGCTAGAGAAGTTGCTTTAGTTGGTGCTGGAACAAATACGCTCAATGCGAGCAGTATTACAAATCATAACGCAATAAATCTAGGAGCTTTTCAAGACGACCAATTACAAGAACATAATCATTATAGATTTTCAAATACAAATGGTGGGTCATACTCTGGAGCAGGAGGAACAGGGTTTTGGACTCCTACTAGCACATCTAACGATTATGGGCAAGTAACGGGAAATATTTATACAGGACGCAAAGGCACAACAACACATGGAAAGCAGCTAGGCGTTAATTATATTATTAAAGCTAAATTAATTGGGGTTCCTACTGATTTTATTGAAACTAGGGATAAATGCGAAACTGTAATAACTGTTACACAAATGAACGTTGCAAAATCAATAGATATAAGTAGTTATAGTTTTTTGGTTATTTCTGTAATTATAAATAGTGGAATTAGAGTTGGGACAATTACTATTCCAACATCGTTTTTATCCAGTACAAGAGTTTTTGAAATAGGAATGTATGAAAGTTCATCAATTAATACTGCTTGTTCAATATATATAAGTTCAACTGAAATAAGAGTTCCTAATCATATTACTACGGGTTGGACTTTTAGCGGTGTAGAAGTATTAGGAATAAAATAATGTTGGAACATAAGTAATGTGACTAAAATTCATTGTGGCTATGTAAATATGGTTACAGGAGGTAATCTAACACGGCATTGCTATTATAGATAAAAATTTTAGGAGGATTATAAATGAAATATTTTGTATTAGAATCTGCTATTGTTGATGGCTCACAAGCTAATGCATTAACAGTTAAAGATGATTTTAATGAGGCTCGTATGCTTTTTCATCAAATTAGAGCGGCTGCATTAGCTAATTTAAATGTAACATATGCTATTTCTATGATAATCGATGATGAAGGAAGGGTTTATGAATCTGAATATCATGGAACTACGCAAATAGATGAAGATATTCAACAAGAAGGTTAATTTTTTATAGATTTAAAAGAATAACTTAAAGAAAGGAGCGTGATATCTTTGGGTTTTCATGAAAATTTATTTGAATCATTTCAAAATTTTAAGACTGTTTATTTAGATGGTTTGTCAGCAAGTGTTTTAGAAGTTGCAAATATAACAAATTCACTTAGTACTGAAAATTCAACTCAAGAATCACAGATTACTAGTTTATCCACTAGTGCATCTGAGATAGCAAGTACAGTATCTTCTATGTCGACAACTCAAAGCACTGTTGATAGCACTCAAAATAGTTCACTATCTTCTCTTTCTACTGCAAGTAGTGAACTATCAAGCGAGGTTGCCGTCATTAGTTCAGAGGTTGCAACAAAGCAAGATGAGCTAACAGCCGGTACTGGAATAAGTATTACAAATAACGTAATTTCTGCTAACGCAGGAATTAGTTTGACTAAAGTACAAACTCTCCCAACACAAGATATTTCAACTACTACTATTTATTTAGTGCCGGCATCAAGCGCAGGCACAGACAATGTTTATATTGAATATGTCTATGTAAATAATGCATGGGAAATTATTGGAAGTACTGCTATAGATTTAACAGATTACTACACTTCTTCTGAGGTCAGTAGTCTTCTTACTTCTATGGCAACTTCTCAAAGTACTGTCGATAGTACTCAGACAAGTGAGCTTACAAGTTTGTCAACTGCTGAAAGTGAACTTTTTAGTGAATATAATGTTCTTTCTAGTGAGGTGGCTGAAAAGCAGGATGAGCTTACAGCGGGTGAAGGTATTTCTATAGATGAATTTAACGTTATTAAATCAACAGGTGCAGTTATATATGCTAATGCCCTGTTTCCAAGTGGAAGTTAGAAAGGGGTGGTTTAATTGGCAACTAATGAATATACAAATGTTGCGGAACTTATAAAGGATTATTATGATGCGCCCGTTGGTTCATATTTGAATAAATCAATAAATATTAACAATGTTACTTTAACATGTGATGTTTATAGGGTGGCAAATAATACTGTTTTAACATCATCTGTTTTTACAGGTTGTACTGGAAATGATGCAAATACACAGATAATTATAGGTAACAATATGTCTGTTGCAAGTGGAACTACGCTTACTCCACCATATAGATGTAAGGGTATTTTTATTGGTGATGTTGGTACTTTTACTAATAGTGGAACTATCTCAATGACAGCTCGTGGTGCCAAAGGTGCAGGCAAAAACATCAAATTAACTAATAGTTATTCAATTAGTGCTAATGGTGGTTCGGGTGGTGCAAGCGTTACTGCTATAAAACAGAATGGTAATAATGGTTCTTCTCCTTCTAGTGGAATTTTATCTTGTGGAGGCGGAGGTTCTGGTTCTGTTTCTACTAATAATCCCGGAGGTGGTTCTTTTAGTAAAACATCAGGTGCCGGTTCTGCTGGAACTTCCTTTTCAGGCGGTTCCGGTGGTGGTGGAACAGGTTGGCATGGTTATGGAACTGGAAACCAAGAAGCTACTAGTGCATCATCTAATGGTGGTGCTGGTGGTTCCGGTGGTGCAGGTTATCAATCTAATGTAGGCGGCACTGGTGTTGCTTCGGGTGGCGCAGGAAATCCTGCTGGTGAAGATTATTTACCAAGAACAGGCTCTTCGGGTCTTCCTTCATTTATAAATAATTCTCCTAATGGAACGGGAGGATTAATAGTTATTTTAGCAAGCAAAATAGTATCTTCGGGAAATATAACAGCTAAGGGAAGTCAGGCTAATTCTATTCAAACTGCGAGTACATCTTATGATAATGTTAGGTATGGTGTGGGTGGCTCTTCTGGTGGAGGTTGTATAGTTCTTTTATCTAGAGAGGCAAACATAACAGGAACTAATTCTGTAGCAGGCGGTATTAGCGGAACATCTAAAGGAACTACCGGTGGCGCAGGTGGTGCAGGTGTGTATGCTTCGTATATAGTTGATGACCTAATCTTGGCAAATCTACCAGTTGAGATTGCTATTTCAGATACAAATCACCTCGATAATATCGAGCCATCAGAAGGTGTACGTTTACTTGGTATGATGGATGATGATGAATTGTATTATGAAATTATGGGTACTCGTCATAGTTCGGGTTCAGGACATATATTAGAAGATGAAGAAGGAACTGCGCTTACAAAGCGTAAAGCTCTTGCTATTAACTCCCCTCTTACTGTTGAAGATGATTCTGTTAATGAAAAAACTGATTTAGGTGTTGATACAGATGCAGATTTAAGTTCATTTCCTATTCCACAAGGCGAAGCTGGAACAAGAGGTGTTCCTGTAGGAGCGGTTATTAATTTTTTTGGTGATAGTGCGCCTGATGGATATTTAGCATGTGATGGTGCTGAATATAATAAAGCTGATTACATCGCCTTATCTGCTCATCTTGCAACATTATCTACTGCAAGTCAATATGTAGGTTCAACTTCTGATAAGTTTAAAGTACCTGACTTACGAGGTGAATTTTTAAGAGGTACAGGAACTAATGGACATACTAATCAAGGTAATGGAGCGTCCGTAGGTAGCCATCAGGACGCTACTGTAATACCAACTGTTGATAAAGATTTAAATTCAAATTGGGTAAATATAAAAAAGGGTTCTGTAGATAATATGGATAAAACTTTTAGTGGTAGTCAAACTGCATTACATACTGGTGCAGGTGGACAATGGAGTAGTTCTGATATATATGCTTACTCTACTCGCCCTACTAATACGTCTGTTATGTATTGCATTAAATATTAATACTTTATACAGTACATAACACTTGTCATGCTCCTGAATTATTGTTAAAAACATTTATTTTTAAAAATTAAATATAACTATGCTAAGGCTATCGTTTGGTAGCTTTTTTTGTTAGAAAGGAGAATTTTAATGGCTAATGATTCAGTTATTACTCAGCAAAAGCTGAAAGAATATCATGAAACCTATGTCTATCCATTTTTGAATGGTATATCAACAAAAGGCGACCAAGCATTTGTGCCATGTGGTAAGATTGAAGGATTTATGCGTACTACTGCGCCAAAAGGTTATCTTGTTTGTGATGGCACAGAATATTTAAAATCCGCATACCCATCTCTTGCTGCCCTACTTGCCTCTGTTGATACAGCCCAAAGTACAACTAATTTTGCAGGTAGTGATTCAGACCACTTTAAAGTACCTGATTTAAGAGGTGAGTTTTTACGTGGTACGGGCACTAATGGACATACAGACCAAGGAAGCGGTGATGATGTTGGCGTACATCAAGATGCTTCTGAAATTGCTCCAATTAATACTACTGGAAATAATAAAATATCAATTAGAAAAGATTCTTCTTTGGACTGGGGTATTCAAAATCAAGATTCTAATAAAAACGTTGTAAGTGGTTATACTATATCTGCAACAGCTTCATCTTCGAGTTTGTCTAATGCTTTTGCGTATAATACTGTTCGTCCTACAAACACCTCAGTACTCTACTGTATAGCGTACCAAGACTTGTATCTTACACCAGGACATACTTATAGTACAGATGAGCATGTTGTGGGTACATGGATTGACGGAAAAGTTTTGTATGAAAAAACCATTTTTTTAAATTTACCAACATGGACTAGTGGAACACCCGATTATTCAACAAATGCCACAACTAATACGCCTATAGGCGCATTAATTGATGATGTTGCTGATTTAAGAATAAAAATGAAAGAACATAATGGTAGTCAATCTTGGTTTTCTAGCCAATACGGTTTTGCTAATTCGATAACAACTTCAAATACACCAGTTAATACCTTTCGTTGTTCTGTAATTGACAATAATTCATCTAATCAAGATACAAAAAATACTATATATTTAGGTATTAATAATGCAAGTTATTGTAGCGGAACTTACGATTTTTATGCTACTGTTCAATATACAAAAGTTACCAATAGCTAATTAAGACGCTTTAGTATAACGAATAGTTAATGCACTTATATGAACAAATCCAACATCACTATATACTTCGAGATTATTGGAAGAGCCAACTCTTAAAGATATTGGCAAATCTATTCTTGGCGTTTCATTCATTCTGCATATTTCAAAGCTAGTTAAGGTTTCAATTGATGCAACAAAAGCATCTGTTGTAACTGTTGTTCATGCATTTGCAGTAGCTACAACTTTAGTATTTAGAAAAATGGTTTTTTTAAAAAATTTAATATAACTATGCTAAGGCTATCGTGAGGTGAGTTTCTTAGAGGTGCAGGAACTAACGGACACACTAATTTAATTTTGGTGCTTGCAAAAGTTAAATGACTTAAAATATTAATTGCGTTCTATACCTTATAAAACCCCCTTTTATAAAAATTTTTATGATATTATATTTTAAGTAACAGCCAAAATTTATATAAATTTATTTTAATAAAATTGATAATTTAATAAAAATTATTTTAATAAAATCGATAATTTAATAAAAATTATTTGTCAAATTTTATTACTCGAACATTATATCACATAAATATTGCATACTAATAGACGAGTTCATATTATCGAGTAAGTGTTCTGTACAAACTTGACAATCAGTATAGTTTTTAGCAAATTGGTTAAAATCAACATTGTAAATATATTTTGATTTCAATACAATAAATGAAAATTTTATAACTTTTAAAATACTCTTCTATTATCTTTAAATGAAAAACAAGTGAATATTTAAGGATTATATGGAGAGTTTTCTAAGATAAAATATAGTTATAAAATAAAGAAATGGAGACAATGTTGTGAAATCAATAGGCAGATATATCGAATGTCAGCTCAATATTTTTAGAAATGAGTGTAACTTTTCCGATGAAGAATTAGAGTTTTTCAATTTAAAAGCGAAGGATTTAACTATTGTTGAAATCTGTCAAGAAATGAACATTTCTAGGACTAAATATTATTCTTTAAGAGATAAAGTACTAGATAAAATGTTTGAAGTTGATAAGGTTTATAAAATATAAAAGTAAAAAAATAAATTTTAAATAAGATAATTACAATACTAAAAAGTGTAATCTTAGATATATAAACAGAATTTACGACATTATAAAGCGCCATATAATTTACTCAAAGAAAGAAATTTGTTTAGTACGGAGTAAATTATTATGGCGTTTGTATTTTATAACTTAAACCCTGATGATTTAAGAGTTGGGGATTGTGTTGTAAGAGCAATTTCAAAAGTTGAGGGAATGGATTGGTATGACACTTACATTGAGATAACTTCTCAAGGAATGGAAATGAGTGACATGCCCGATTCAAACCGTGTTTGGATGGCATACTTAAAGGATATTGGATACAAGATTACTCTTCTACCTAATGATTGTCCTAATTGTTATACAATTGAGGATTTTACTAAAGACCATCCAAAGGGAAAATTTTTAGTTGCTACCGGAAGTCATATAGTTGCTGTAATTGATGGAAATTATTATGACACATGGGATTCAGGCGCAGAGATTCCAATTTATTACTTTGTAAAGGAGAGCGACTGATGGCTGTTTATAATCCTATGTTTCAAAATTATGGCAATCCATATCCTATTAATCAGCAAATTATGAATCAAACTTCTCAGTTTCAGATTCAAAATGGTGGCTTTATATCTGTTGCATCGGAAGAAGATGCAAGAAGATATCCTGTTGCGCCGGGTAATTCAGTAACGTTTAAAAATGAGAATGCTCCGTATGTATACACAAAAACAATGGGCTTTTCTCAATTAGATAGACCTTTGTTTGAAAAATTTAGGTTGGTCAAAGAAGAAGATATAAAGGCTTGTGACGAAGAAAGAAATGATGATGCTTCTAATGATGAGCCTATTACATATCTTGTGCAAGAAGATTTAGACCCACTGGTAAAGGACATTAAAAATATTCAGACCAAAATCAAAGAAATTGATTCCGTCCTTGAAGGGCTTAAATCTTCTTGCGAATCTTCTGTTAAACAAACTACTGAAACAAAAGCAACTAGTAAAACGGCTTCAAAAGGTGGTAAATAAAAATGTTTGATTTTATGGGTTTTACAAAGTTTATACAAAATCCAATGGAATTTTGTATGAATAAAATAGGTATTCCAAATGGTGCTATTAATTCTATAGACCAAATTCCTCAATATTTGATGAATCAAGGAAAACTTACTCAGCAACAATATAACGATATTATTAAAGAGGCTAATCAATTGCAAAAGAACCCACAGTTTTTGCAATTTCTAAATAGATTTAATTCTCCACATTGATACAACTTCGTGCGCACGAATTGTATATATACCGGCTAACAATAGGTGTTAGTCGCTAACCGTAATAGTTTAACGGTAGAAAGGAGGTAATCCGAATGGGATTATCAGAGAATAACGCAACATCACCTCTAGTAATGCCTGTTTCACCTATGTATGGTGGTGGAGCCGGGGGTTTTGGTGGATTCGGTGGTGACTGGGGAAGTCTTATTGTTTTATTCTTAATTGCTGCTATGTTCGGTGGATTTGGCGGCGGATTTGGTGGCTTTGGCGGTGGAGCTAATGCCCTTGGATATGATTTCCCATGGCTTTTAAACGGTCAGCAGAATATCAACTCTAATACAAACAACGGATTCCGTGATGCTATGATTAACGACGGAATCAATTCAGTTCAAGCTAGTCTTAATGGAATTTCCACACAGTTATGTAACGGTTTTGCCGGTGTAGAGCAAGGTGCAAATACTCGTCAGATTGCAAATATGCAGACGGCTTTTGCTAATCAGGCTGCAATGTCTCAGGGCTTCGCAGATGTGGCAAGTCAGCTTGCTAATTGTTGCTGTGAAAATCGTTTGGCAACTTGCCAGACACAGAATATCATTCAGAACGAGGGCAATCAGACACGTTTCGCTGATGCAAATAATACAAAAGATATTGTTCAAAGCGTTAGCACGACAGGTCAGGCAATTCTCGACAAATTGTGTCAGCTTGAACTTGATGGAGTTAAAGCACAGGTTGACGCTAAGAATGACCGAATTGCTGAACTTCAGACACAACTTAATATGGCAAATCTTAGAGAGTCTCAGACAGCTCAGAATGCGTTTATTGCACAGGGCTTAAATGATGAAGTAGACCAGCTCTATAATAGACTTTCTAATTGTCCAGTACCTACTACTCCTGTTTATGGACGTACACCTATCTTCACTTGCAACAATAATGGTTGCGGATGCGGATGTAGTGGACAGTTCTAAGGGGGTGACATCATGGCTGAATATATAGAGAATGCTGCTCAAAATGTAGCGCTTAATAATCCTATTATTTTTGACTCTTCTATTCCATGTAACCGTGGTTATGTATTACATAATGATGGTACAGGAGTTTTTATTCTTCGTGGTGTTACTAATAATTGTTTTGCTAGATATCAGGTTACTTACAATGGAAATATTTCAATTCCTGAAGGTGGTGCGGTTACTGCTATTGCAGTTGCCATATCAGAAAATGGCGAAACAAGACCAACAAGTGAGGCTATTTTTACTCCACAAGCAGTTAATGAGCAAGGAAATGTTACAAGTACTGCTATTATTACTGTTCCAAAAGGATGTTGTTTTAATATTGCAGTTCGTTATGTTGATGCGACAGCTAATGATGCCGCTGTAACTCCTACTCCTACTATTGTGGTAAGTAATTCTAACCTCGTAATAAACAGGATAGCTTAGGAGGTATTATATGAGAGTATTATATGATTTATGCGATATTCTTGAAGATGAACTTGAAGATATCGTAAAAAGTGGAGATATGAACCCTCAAGACCTCGAAATGGCAGACAAAGCTGTTGATATAATCAAAGATATAAAAACGATTAAAGCTATGGAAGATGCCTCATGGGATAGCGGATATACTAGAGATAACTCTTCTAGAATGTATGATTACGATGATGGATATTCTATGGCTCGTGGTGGACGAGGTGGTGGTCGTTCAAGTAGAGAAGGTCGTGGCGGATATACAAGACACGATGAAAAAGAAATGCTTGAAGACAAAATTGACGAACTTAAACGTCAGCTTAATCAGATGAGATAGGAAAACTTGAGTGTGGCAGGGAAACTTGCCGCACTCTTTTTATATAAAAAAGTTTTAAGCTTTTTGGAATTTATTTATTGTGAATTTGGTATTAAATAAATTATAATAATAAGCAATTGTTAAATTTGAAATTTACAGTTTTAAAAATAAAAAAATTAATGTTTCTTATGGAGATAAATATGTATAGAAGAAAATTGGAAAATATAGTTGATTGGATAAGAAATGATAAAAATCATACATTATTGGTTACAGGTGCAAGGCGAGTAGGAAAAACATATTTAATTAGAGAGGCATTAAAACAAGAAAAATGTGATTATATCGAGTTGAACTTTATTAAAAATAAGGAACTTGCGGACATTTTAAAGAATTATAAAGATGTTGAAGATTTAGAACTTAGATTAAGTTTAACTACAAACAAAGAACTACAGCCGGGTAAAACTATTTTCTTCTTTGATGAAGTGCAGGAAGTAAAAGATATTGTTACAATGTCTAAATTTTTGGTAGAGAAAACAAAATATAGATATATTATGTCGGGAGCATTATTAGATACTGAGTTAAACGATTTGCGTTCAGCACCAGTTGGCTATATGAATATTATCAATATGTTTCCTATGGATTTGTATGAATTTTATAAAGCTGTAGGTATACAAGAGAATGTAATTGAAGCCGTTCATAAAGCGTTTGATAATAGAGAAACTGTAGATGTATTTATACATGATAAATTAATGGCATTATTTAACATCTACATGATAGTTGGCGGTATGCCGGAGGCAGTTAAGGCATATATTGAAACTAATGATTTGCGCAAAGTTTCTAAAGCTCAATCTAATATTATTGAATTATATAAAAAAGATTTCTCAAAATATAGTAAACTAGAAAATCTTATTTTGAATGAAGTTTTTGATGCAATTCCAGAGGAATTAAACAAGAAAAACAAACGATATTATATTAAACATATAAATGGCAAAACTACTTTTGATTCAGTTAAGATTAATTTCGAATGGCTTAGTAATGCAGGGGTGACAATACCGGTTTATAAAGTGATAGAGCCTAAAGCTCCTCTACTACTTAATAAAAAACGAAGTATATTTAAATTGTTTTTATCTGATGTAGGATTATTAACAAATATGTTTTCGGATGAAACAAAGTTGATGATTTTAAATAATGATAAAGATATTAATAATGGTGCTGTCTTTGAAAATTTTGTTGTACAGGAATTGATTTCACGTAAAAACAAGTTGTATTATTATGATGATAAAAGTCAAGGAGAGGTGGATTTTATAATCGAATATCATGGTAATGCACTTCCAATAGAGGTGAAATTAGGAAAAATTTATAAGAAACATTGTGCGTTAAACAATCTTTTAAAAAACAAGAATTATGAAATCGATAAAGCCTTTATCCTTAATAGGACAAATATATCTGTGGAAGGCGAAAAAATTTATATGCCAATTTATATGATTATGTTTATTGAGATGGCAAAGACAGATATGATAATAAAACCTAATTTGGATGGGCTATGCGTATAATGTTATTGGAATGTAAAAAAGTGTACAATACAAAGTTTAATATCTATTTAGATATTTGCTTCACATCTTTATGATGTGAAGCTTTTTTTTGTACTCTAAATAATTAAAAAACGGTAGTTTTTAAATAGTATTAATTCAAATTTAATCAAAAATAGTGATTTTCTAATAATTTTAAAACAAAAACACCCTAAATATTTAAAAAACAGTGATTTTTCAAAAAAGAAAGGAGGAAAGCTATGGTTAAAAATAAAATTAAAATATCTAAAGAAGGGAAAAAGAAAATTGAAGAACACGCTTTGAATATATGCAAAAAATATGCAAAGCATGTCGAAGAAGAAATGGTAAAAACATATGAAGAGCAAATTGATAAGTTTTATGCTGACCCAGAGTATAATCCTCCTTCAAAATATATAAGACATGAACAAAGAGGTTTTGAACGAGGAATGGAAAAAACATTTGAGCCGGTATACAAGGAAGAAGAAAAAAAGTTTAGAGGTGGAATTAAAATTTCTACAGATAATATGTATCCGGGTGGAGTTAAATCGTCTTCTGTCCCATTAAGAGAACGAGCGGGATATCGTGGAACTCAAAATCAAGTTCTTAGTACTTTCTTAGCTGGATTACATGGCCCTTTATATTATAATTCTATGGAATCCGCTATGATTTCAGATTCTTTGGGTACAAATTCTGCTCTTTATAATAATATAAATGCTTTCTATTTTGGAAATAGTACTAGCCCAATGCGTGTTTCACAAAATAAATTAATGGAACTTCGTGAAGAAATAAAAAAAGATATAAGCAAAAAGTGAAAGGTGGTGGATTTAATTGGCTGATTTTGATTTAACTCTAGGTATTGGATATAATACCAAACAATTAAACGATGTTTGTGATGAAATAGAACAACAATTAAATAAAATTGAAGCTCAACCTCAAATTGCACCTGATACTCATAAAACAATTATTGAAACTAAAAGAATGATGCGAAATATAGTATCAGATGTATTAGATACTGTATCTAAAATGCCTGTTTCAGAAGTTACTGCGGGTACTATAACAAAAGTTTTTAATGAGCAATTTGAATTAATTGGAAAAAATATAAATAAAATAACTAGCGGTGTTGAAACATCATTAGAACAATCTTTTAAAAAACAACCGGCATTAAAAAATGAATTATTAGCTCCTTTAACTGAAAAGTTTAAAGAATTAAATATAAGTGCTGAACAATATAGTTCTATTATTGAAACTGTTATAGCTAATGCAGACAAAATGGGAGCGTCTGTACGTATAACTGAAAATCTAGTTAAGCAATATCAAGAAATGCTTTTAAACTTAGAGGGAATTAAAGATAGTCTTAAACAAGTAAATTTAAGAACTATGTCTGATGATTTTATTGCTAGTATTGGCGATATTGAAAAAGCTAAAAATGTTTACGATGAATTATTTGCATCTTTGAAAAATATTCAAGGAGCAATTAAAACTGAACAAGGAATGCTTTCTCAGGCTAGAAATTCTTCTGAAGCTGTTGTTTTTGAAACTAGACTTAATGAACTTGAAGCTGAAAGATTAAAAACTGCCATTAAAATTCTTGCTATTGAAGAAGAACGACCATCATGGTTGAAAGAAATACATAGTTTTAAAAATATTAGTGGATTATATGGGCAAATAAATGATTATGCTGATGGTTATGATGTATTGCAAAATAAAATCGGTGAAACTACAAATAAATTACGAGAATTTGCTTATTCTGCTAAAACAGTTGTAGCCCAAGATTTACAAGTTGGAGATATATTAAATGCTGGTGCAGTAAATACTAAAATTGAATTACAAATTACTACAACAACAGAAGAATTAATTAATCAAATCAGACAACGCTTGGCAGAAGTTCAACAACAGATATATGATGCTACTTCATTAGTAATTCCAATAAAATATGTAATAACTACTAATGAAAAAGATGTTCTTTCAAATACTGAACGAAGAAATCTTGAAAAAAATATGACTAAATATGTTCAGTCTTCAAAAGATGATGTTGTTGTTGATGCAGGAAATATATTTGCCGATATTGAAAAACGCGGTGTTGATACTGCTAATTCGGTTGCTAATCAAGCTATTGAAAGTATTCAAGATATTTTTAATGATAATAAAATAGATATACAATTTGACACTTCGAAAGCAATAAAAAATTTAGAAGAAGCTATATCTAATAAAGAATTATCAACTGAAATTGATTTTTCAAAAAATCTTGAAGAAGCAAATGAACGTGCAAGAAAATTACTAGAGTTGTTTGAGCAAATGACAAATCAGTTAAAAGAAGCAGATGTTATAGCTGATGATGTAGTTGAATTAAAGCCTAGTAAATATAGTTCCGAAAATATTGTTCAAATGACTAAAAAAGCTTTAGATGAAGCTAAAAAGTCTGTTGAAGAATTAAATAGTTATTTTGTACTACATCCTGTAGAAATTCAATTTGATGCCAAAAAATCGCTTGATAACTTTACTAATGAAATTTCAAAGCATGAATATAAGGAACAATTTGATATTGCGACTTCTTTAAAAAAAGCTGTAGACTATTCCGCAAAATTATTAACAAATTTAAATAATATTCAAGATATTGATTTTAAAACAAATTTTATAACTGGTTTTGATTTTGCAAATATGTTAGGTAACATAGAAAATATCACCGTAGAATTAGCTAGCATTGCTTCTATTTTAGAAAGAATTCAAGATGCAAAATTAAATCAATCTATAACTTTTGACTTAAAAGGTGCAAACGAAACTGTTGATAAATTAAGCGACAGCATTGAAATACTTGCGAATGAACTAGCAACATCAATTAATACAAATACTTTTGGCGATTTAGATACTATTACTGATAATATTGCTAATAAAGTTACTAAAATAAAAAACGCTGTTAATAATATAACTATTCGAGAAGGTGTTTTAAATTCATTTAAAACATTACAGGAATCAATTGATGTATTAAGCAATACTAAACTAAGGAATTTTACAACGTTTGCAAATACTATTAAAAATTTGTCTACTGTAAATTCTAAAACACTAAAAAATATATTTGCAACTTTTAAACAAATTAATCCTGAAAATATTGATAATATATCAATTATTAGTGAAGCATTAAATAAATTAAAAGATGAATTGGTTGAATTAGATAAAACCTCATTTTCAGGATTTTTAAAACAATTGGAAAGTATTTTAAGTAATTCAGAAGCTTTAAAATCTTTATCTAATATAGTTGAAAAAACAGGAACAAATTTAAACAATATATCTAGAGAGTTATCTAACGTTGATGCTTCCTATGTAAACGAAGTAACTAAGATAGAAAATAAACTTGAATTACTTGGACGAGGTAAAAATGTCTCAAAATATACATCGGATTATGTTGAAAGACTTGATAAATTAAACGAAAAAATAAGAGAATTTAATTTTGAAGTTGAAAGAATTAATAATTTAGCTCCTAATCTTGTTTTTCAATCAGATAAACAACGTATTGAGAAACTAGTTGAAGAAATTAAAGAAATGAATTTTCAATTATCTGAAACTAGTAAAAAAGCTACTTCTCCTGCAAAAGAAAATGCAATTTTGAAAATTAATACTTTTCTACGAGAATCAAGTAAGCTTACTAGAGAAGAACGTCTTCAATTGGAACAATTAATTAATAGATTAAATAATCCAAATCTTTCTCTTGATGAATTTAGAGAGATAATGACTTTGTTTAATAATATAAAGTCAGAAGCTGTTCGAGCTGGTAGAGCTGCTAGTAGTTTTTTGGATGCAATTAAAAATAAATTAAAATATGGATGGGCGCAAAGTATTGCTATGTTTTTGAGTTTTTATGACATTATAAGATATATTAGAGAAATATCTTCTACTGTCACAGAACTTAATAGTAATTTAATTGAACTTGCAAAGGTATCTGATACAAGCATTAGAGAACTATATAATGGATTTGATGATTTTGGAAATATTGCAAAAGAAACTGGCGGAACAATAAATGATATTATTAAATCTACTGCTGATTGGGCTAGAAATGGTTATAATTTGCCCGATTCAAAAGAGTTAGCTCGCTTATCTTCTATTTTTCAAAATATAGGTGATGGTTTATCAGAATCCCAAGCTAATGAATATTTGGTTTCAATTCTCAAAGGATTTAATCTTGAAGCAAATCAAGCATTAGAGATAATGGATAAAATTAACAATGTTTCAAATAATGCAGCTTCAAGTGTGTCAAATATTGGCGAAGCATTGGAACGTTCGTCATCTTCTTTCGGTGCAGCTAATACAAATTTAAGTGAAGCTATAGCACTTCTTACATCTGCAAATGAAATTCTTCAATCGCCAGAAGTTGTTGGAACTGCTTTTAAAAGTATGTCTGCTAGATTGCGTTCTTCGACTACCGAATTAGAGGAACTAGGAGAAGAAACAACACTTACAACATCAAAATTACGAGCTTTAGTTCAATCTTTGACTGGTGTTGATATTCAAAAAGATGAAAATACATTTAAATCAATTTATGATATTCTACTTCAAATTGGTGAAAAATGGCAAAATTTAACTGATATAGAGCAAGCAAGTTTATCAGAGGCATTATTTGGAAAGAGAAATTCGCAAGTTGGATTTGCAATTCTAAATAATGTCGAAAGATTGCAAGAAATATATGCTCTTGCTGAGAATAGTGCTGGAAGTGCTATGAAAGAGCAGGAAAAATATTTGCAAGGTGTACAGTATCAAATTGATTTATTTAAGGCTAGCGTTGAAAATCTTGTAAATGATTTTATGTCTTCTGATGTTTTAAAGAAAATAATTCAAACAGGTACTAAATTTATTGACATATTAGATACAATTATTAGCAAACTTGGTGCTATTCCTCCTTTAGTTACAGTAATAGGTACTGCTATAGGAAGTAAATTTAATCCATTATATAAAATATTTTCTTCTTTTTTATTTCCTCAAACTACGACACCATTTGTTTTTACTGTAGATACTGATATTGGAGCTTTAGCTTCTTTGGGAAAAGTAAAAGAACTAATTAATGAATACAATACTAGTTTTTCAAATTTAGAAAGAATAACAACTAATACTCGATTAAGTCATGAAGAATTTATTGCAGAAGTTAATAGAGGAAATCCAGTATTGGCTTCTTATTTAAGGATTTTAGGAAGAGATTCTGCGGCAACTTATAGTGCTTATAGACGAGAATTGATTAGAACAACTCTTGCAACTTCTGCATTAAGAGTTGCAACAATGGCTTTACAAGGTATTATATTTGGCGTTATAACTGCGGGAATTTCAGCTCTTGTTTCTAAGTGGAAAGAATATCATAAAACATCCGAAAAAATAATTGAAAATGGCGAGAAGGCTCGTCAAACTTTAAAAGATGTAAATAACGAGTTACAAAATCAACAGAAAATTGTATCGGATTCGGCACGCAAATTTGCTTTGTTATCTCAAGAAGTAAATCAACTAACTGGTAAAAACATATCTTTATCAGATTCAGATTATGAAGAATTTTTAAGAATAAGTAATGAATTAGTTGAAGTATTTCCAAGTCTTACTCATCATTATGATGAAAATGGAAATGCAATAGTAGATTTAAGTGGAGATGTTGATACAATTGTTGGTTCTTTACAAAATTTGGTAGATGTTGAGAAACAATTAGCTAAAGAAAAAGTTATAGAAAGTTTTGATGATTCTATTGAAGGAGCATTAGAAAAAGATAAAGAATACGCTAAAGAAATAGCTAAAATTGAAGAAGAAATCTCGCTAAAGAAATATAATATAGAAAAAATACAGTCAGGTTTAAAAAAAGGTGAAGTACAAAGGCAAGATATAAAAGATTGGGAAAAATTCTTGCTTACGTTGGAAGGACTCAATATTTCTTATAGCATAAATGATTTGCAAGATATTATTACTTTAACTAATCCACTAGATTCTAACACTATTAAAAATATAGTAAATACATATGATAGTGAATATCAACAATTACTTGATAAATTACAATTGAAAGCTATTGAAAGAAGTAAGGAAGTAAATACGGTTATTGTTGAAACATTAAAAGCATTTTTAGATTATTCAGATATTGATGAAGAATTAAAAACTGCTTTATCAAATATTTTGACAAACTTTAATTTTACAGAAGCAGGTTTAGATGAAACTAAAGAAGTTCGTGATTTTATTGAAAATTTAATTGTTCAATTTTCTACTATGCCAAAAGCGCAACAAGAAGCATACGTTTTAGCTTTTGATTTAAGAACACGTTTTAATAATGATGAAATATCTATTAAAGAATATGAGAAACAATTAAGTAAACTTCTTTTGCTTACTGATAATTTGTTTTTTGATACTGACCCTGCGAAAAATAAAAAACAAAAACAAGAATTTGTAAAATCTCTTGCCGCTGTTTTTGATTTAGACGTTGATTCTAGTGGTAAAATTGTTAATAATGCAGTTGATTCACTAGCTAAAGAATTTCAAAATGCCGGACTTGGGAAAAAAGTATCTAAATCTTTAGCTAAAAGTTTAACTAAGACAGAATTAGAAGAAGCTTTGCAATTATCTGATGTTGATTGGAAAGAAATACTTAAAGTTGAAGATGGAGAAAAAACTGTAAAAGATTTTGTATCAATACTAAGACATTATCTCAATCAAAAATCATATAAAATTAAACTTGATACTAAAACTATTGAAAATACAACAGATGGTATAAAAGAATTACAATCAACCTATCAATCTTTATACGATAAAATGTCAGAAGGTAAGGTCGGAGAAGACCTTGCTTTTTTGATGACTGATATTGAAGCTTTAAAAGCAAAGTTAGGTGACGTATCTTCTTATCAAAATATTTGGGATAATTTTTTCCGAACAATGACAGATGGTAATCACACATTTGAAGAAATGCGTGATGCATTAAATGAAGTTCTTTCTGCTTATGTTAATGCTACTGTTGATTTACAAAATTTTGATGCCGCTGAAGCTAAAGCGTTATCTACTCAACTTCAACTTGCGGGTGTAACTAAGGAATCTGCTGATGCTTATGTTCAAGTATATGTTGATAGAGCCGAAGCAGTTCAGTATGCTACAGAAAAGGGTTATGATTTTGTAGCCCAAATAGATAGTGAAGATTTGGCATTTCTTGAAGAAGCAGAAGCCGCAGGATATAGTAAAGAACAATTAGCTTTATATGCACTTGAAAAACAAATTGCTAATGGATTAGTTATTTCAACTGCTGCTGATTGTGAAAATCTTATACAACTTGCAACTGTAGCTGGCGCTACAAGCGACCAATTAGTTAGACTTAATAAACTTAAAGCTCTATTAGCAAATATTCAAACTGAAATTGATGCTCATCCAAATGGTATTGTCGCTGCTGCGTTAAGTGTATCAAAAGGTTTAGTACAAACTGAATTTGATAATTTAGTTAATGATGTTTACGCAGATGCTAAAGCAAAAGCTGCTAATTTCAAGTTTAGTGATAAAAAAGGTAATTCTTCTAAATCCGGTGGTGGCGGTTCAAAAGCCGACAAAGAAGAAGACCTTTGGAAGAAAGCATACGAAGAAGAATTAAAAGCATTAGACCATCTTCACGAGATGGAACTAATAAGTGATATTCAGTATTACGAAGAACGTGAACGATTAAACGATAAATATTTTAAAGACAATGAAAAATATGCAGAAGAATATAATAAAAATCTTGAAGAGATATACAAAGGTTTTCAATCTGCATATAAACAATATGTCGATGATATGTCTGATTATTGGAAGAAGTCTTTAGAATCGAATTTAATCGATTTTAAATCATATTGTTCGCAAATGGAAACTATGTTAAATAGTTTGCATGATGCTGGAAAAATAGATGATGAAACATATTTTACAAAATTAGGTGATTATTATGGTTCTATAATAGAAAACTATGATAAAGCTATTAATGCCGCTCAAAGAACAATTAAGAAGCGAATTGATGCTTTAAACGATGAAAAAGAAGCTTTAGAAAAAGATTATCAAAATAGAAAAGATTTAATTCAAAGACAAATTGATGGAATTAATGAGCAAATCAATGCAACACAGAAGGAAATTGATAAACTTGAAGAAGCAAATAAACAACGTCAAGCGGCATTGGATATGCAAAAAGCTTTATATGAACTTAATAGAGCTGAAAATCAACGCCCTGATTATGTGTATAATTCGGAAAAAGGTTTCGTTTATCAAAATCGTGATACTGATATAAAAGCGGCACAGGAAGAACTTGATAATCTTCGTTATGAACAACAGATATCAATTTTAGAACGAACAATTACTACTTTAAATGAACAAATTGATAGCCTCAATGAACAGATTGATGGTTTGGATGAAGAATTAGATAGATTAACAGATGCTATTGATTCTCAAATTGATAAACTTCAAGAGTATTCTGACAAATGGGGTGAAGTTAGAAACAAATATCAAGAAGCTCAAGAAGATATAATTGCTACTGCTATTTGGGGTTCAGATTGGCAGAATGAGATTCTTTCTATGAATGAAAGCATATTGGTTGATTTTACAAATAATTATACTGATATGCAACAAAAACAGGTTGAGGCAGCGGTTAATGCAGCAAATGCAAAAATAGCAGCTTACAATGCTGAAATTAGAGCTTTAAATGATTTGAAAGAAGCTCAAAAATCAGCAGAAAAAACGGCTACAAGTAGTGCTGTTGCTAGTTCGACAAATGTTTCTAGTGGAAAAGCCAAAACTACTATTCCAAAAGGCGGAAATAAAAATAAAAATCCAAGTCCATCAGACAATAAAGCAATACGTTATGCTTATAAGGTAGGCTCTACTATTCATTATGTATATGGTTCAGGAACCGATAATGCTTTACCGGGTTATCATGAAATTGCAGAGTCAGGTGATGAAATTGTTCTTGATAACTATGGAAATGCTTATTTGGCAAAAGGAAGGCAATTGCATCGATTTGAAGGTGGCGAGAAAGTTTATAATGAAAATGAGACTAGAGAATTATTAAGAGGTAAATATTTACCAATTGATTCTCTTTTCCCAAATTATTCTGATATGCTTTCTAAAATGTCTAATATGCAAATGTCATTTAGTGGAATTGGTAATAGTGTGGTTTCTAAAAAGCCATCTTTGGGTGGAAATACTGAAATTACAAATTCATTTACTGTTACTATTGGTGATATAAATGTAAGTGAAGTAAATGATGCTAGTGCTTTAGCTAAAGCAATTACTAACAAATTACCAAATGCCTTATTACAAGAATTAAACAGAAAGTAACTATTAATGGGCGGTGCTTATGCGCCGCCTTTTTTGAGAGGAAATTGTCATGGAAATAAATAATAAAGAATTGACGGAAATGGTAAATGTTTTAGCTAAACAAATTGTAAATGTAGCTAAAATATCATTTACTGAGTACAATCGTACTTTTGTTTCCGTGATAAAAGCTATAGGAAGTAAAAATACATATACAATTTTAGATGAATATAATATTGAAAGAGTTGTTCCTATGGGAGTTCCTTATATTTCTTTATCAATAGGACAAAGGGTTTATGTAACTGTTCCAAATGGAGATATAAATAAAATGTATATAAGTGGTATTTATATGCAAACAAATAGAGGTCAAGTAAATATGGGAACCTCTACTATTTCGCCTAATTCAATCGGTGCTTATTCTTCTGCTCAAGTTGATAATTTGTTGTCTGACAAAGCACAAAAATACCATGCTTCTTCTTCAACAGATTTTGGACTTGGAACAGGTAGTTTATATGGGCATGTAAAAGTTATAAATGGATTAACTCAAAATTCTCATGTAGATGGTACTGCTCTATCTGCTTATCAAGGAAAAGTTTTAAAAGGATTAATTGATGATGAAATTATTGATAGAGGTGCAGCAATTAATGATTTGAATGCAACTGACCCGTCGGCTAGTGGTTCTTCTATTTCATTTATAGATTCTGTTTCACAAACTAAAGGTAAAATTAGTGCTACAAAAAAAAGTGTGCGCATTGCATCATCAAGTCAAACTGGAGTTGTTAAGCCTGATGATGAAACAATTGCTGTAGATTCAAATGGTACTATATCTGTAAAATCTGTTGCTGATAGAACTACTAGAAGTACTCTAGATTTAATCGATAATACAGACATTATAACGTCGGAAAATGCATCCAGTGGATTTGATAGTTCAAATAATATATTCAGAAGAAAAGCATTATATATATGGAATTATATTAAATCTAAAATTTCTTTAATGTGTGGGAAAATTATAATAGCTACAGATGAAAGTTATAATGCTACTTCTGTAAATCCTATTGTTTCAGCAACATATAAAAATGAAGATGGTTCAATAACATTAAATGCTAATGGAATAATATCTATTGTTGGTACTGATTCGGCTGTAAATACAAAACCATCTGTATCTATTGGAGCTAAAGGTTCAACGTTTATTCATGGTGGGGATTGTGGCACTACATTTCCAGAGGAAGCAAATATTTATGACGATAATAATTTATATTTATTGTCTGATGATTCTATTTGTCTGTATCCAAATTGTAGTAGTGATTCTTCTACTATCTCATCTCCTATTACTTTTTATGAAAATAGTATAGGTGGTGCTAATTGTAATTATTATGGAACGTGCGATACTCAAGATTCAGAACCCGATAAAGAGGTTATTGTAACAGATTCTAATTTTCAATTAGTAGTCGGTGCTATAGTTGGAATTAAATTTGATGAAACGAATTTAGCAAATAACATTACTTTAAATGTAAATGATACAGGTGCTATATCAATATATTCTAGTGGTGCCGTTGTAACTACAGGTGATGGTGGTTGTATTGCGAACTATGTAAGTTTTTATATGTATAACGGTACTTATTGGTGCAAAATGTTTTAGCGGAGGGATTAAAAGATGTCAAAACCTATTATATATAGCTTAGATGCTATGTCTTACGAAGAAGATAATATGATTCCCTTCACTTATTCGGGAGGAATTATAAAAAAAAGTGAGATTAGAATATCTAATTCTTCTGATAATGAAGTAATTTATAGCGGAACTCAAACTTCGGGAAGTACTCAATTTTTGTTGCCGGCAGATTCAATAGATGTAACTACTTATGGTACTCAATATTATGTACAAATAAGAGTGACAGAAAATGATAATACTAAAAGTTCTTGGAGTGATACAAGATTTGTATACTTCATTACTACTCCTACTTTTAGATTTTCTAATATTTCAGAAGATGAAGTTATTGGACAGTCATATGTTGAATTGCAATTATTATATTATCAATTAGAAAGTGAACAACTTCAAGAAGTAATATATTATCTTTATGATTCATCAAAGACATTATTAGCTTCAAGTGGTGTTAATTATGATGTTTCAGTGCTTAAATATAAATTTAATGGGCTTACTGATGGAATTTATTATGTAAGAGCTAAAGGTGAAACAGTCCATGGCTATCAAGTAGATACAGGGTATATTAAGATAAATATTGATTATATTATACCCGAAACATTTTCAAACTTTTATCTTACAAATAATTATAATTCAGGACAAATTGAATATGAAACTAATATTATATCTGTTGATTATCATGGTGATGATGAGTTTGAGTATGAAGATGGTTATATTAATTTAATTGAAAAGACTTTAATTTATGATAGAGGATATAATGTAGCTGATAATTGCACTTTCATCATTAAGGGAAAAGATATGTACAGAAGTGAGGTTGTGTTTTTTTCCTTACATGATTCAAATAAAAAGTTTGGATTTTATATAACAGCATATATTTATGATGATGATAAAATTAGATATAAGTTGGTAGCCAATAACGGTTTAGATAATTATATCCTATATTCTCCTCCTATAGATGAACTTGAGTCGTCTGATTTAGTTGCATTTTGGGTTAGAAAAAAAGAAAGTATTTATTCATTCAAAGTTTATATAAATGAAGTGGAGGTGGTATAAATGGTATTTTATGGTACTACATTTATTGGTGGTTTATATACTGCTCAACCTACTCCAACTAATGCTGAAAATTTAACCTATTTGACATTACATGGTGGAAAATATAGTGATTTGTATGGTACAAAAGAAGTTGAATCTCAACCTACTCTTGATATACCTGATGAATGGAATTGGAATACAATAATGCGTGCTGATTTTTCAACTGGAACTACAGTGGCGGGTAATGTTGATTGGTTAGCAGAAAATGTATCTGTTGTAGCTATTAAACGAAGAATTCAAGGTACTTTTGATTGGTATACCGTTGCAACCTATCCAATTGAAGTTGAGGAAGATTTTACATTTAAGGGAGTTGATAGATTCAATCAATCAAATGTTACATATGAATATGCAATTGTTCCATATGATTTAGAAAACAATCCGGGTGTTTATAGTATAATACCTGTGGATTCAAATTTTGATGCTTTATTTGTAGTAGGAGCTGATGCAACTTATAAAACTTTTCATACAAGTGGCAATATAGACACTACTAGAAATATAACAGGAAATTATAATGTTCCGTTAAATGACCGCTATCCAGTTTTCTTCCATTCAGGTTTAATGAATTTTGATTCAGGTTCAGTAGATGGAGCATTTTATGATTTAGATGAAGCATGTCAAATGGTTGAAGATGTTGGATATTTTTATAAAAAAGGTCTCATGGATTTCTTGACGGATGGAAACCCAAAAGTTTTAAAACATTCAGATGGACGAATTTGGCTTATACAAGTCGTTCCGAGTCCAACTGATAGTGCTCAAAATACTTATAAAATTAGAAATATTACATTTAATTGGATTCAAACAGGTGAACATGATGATAATGAGGATATGTATTGGGCTAATCTAAATGATGTTGAAGAGATTTATTGGGATAGAATTTAATGGAGGTGAATAATTATGGGTGTAACTATTACAAACGAAGATATTCGCCTTATAAAACAACCTAGTGTTGAATGTTTTATTAAAATATCGGTATTAAATGATGACGGAACTGTTCTAGATTCTTTAGATGGAATTATACAGGGTGGTTCTAATAGTGTTGATGCTAATTCTGACATTAGAAGGACTTGTAATTTTATTATTATTCCAACAAGAAAACAAAATATATCTGTTAACGAAACATCTTATATATGGCTTAATAGAAATATAAAAATGGAAGTTGGAATAAAAAATACTAGAACAAATGAGATTAAATGGTATTCTCAGGGTCATTATATCTATACTGATACAAGTGGTAATTACGATTCAAGTACTAATACTCTTCAAGTAAATTGTGCAGATTTTATGGCTTTATTAGATGGCTCTAGAAATGGTGTTTTAGGTCAATTACAAACTATTATCCCTGCTTATAAAGAAAATTCTACAACAGGTGAAATAATACAACATAATTATATTAGAGATGCTATTATTCGTACTGTAACTCAGTTAGGAAGAATAAAAGATATTCAAGTTGAGGATGTTGGTGAGTATAAAGGTTTAGAATCTAAAAATCCTGAGGGTTATATTGCATACCGAAATGCTAATCCAACATGGAATTGTATTCCGTATGATTTAGAATTTTCTAGTGGAGATACTGTTTTATCTATTCTTACTACATTAAGAGATTTATACCCAAATTATGAAATGTTTTTTGATATAAATAATGTTTTCGTATGTCAAATGAAACCTAGTGGATATGATGATGATGTTGTTTTAAGCAATGAATATATTCAACAAATATTGATTTCTGAAAATACAGAATCTACTAGTAGTACTTTTACAGAAGTAAAAAATATATCGGAAGTATGGGGTGATATAATTGAAGCTGATTATTATACAGAAAGCGGTGTTACTTATACTAACAATACCTATGTTGTACCTAATAGTGCTTATGTAGACCCAATTGCCGGTGAGCCAAAATATTATAATGGTGATAAAATTGCTTTTAAAGTTCCATTAACTAATCAAGCAAACCCGTTAGTTAATATAGCAAATTTGGGAGCAATTCCTATTTATGATGGGGAAAATTTGAGTAGATTAAAAGCAGGTGTTCTTGTAACTGGTCGAACTTATACTTTTCAAATAAAAAGAAAATATGTAAATGGAAGCTATGATATACGTGCAGTTTATTTAGGACAATATCAACCTCACGGAATGACAGTTCTTTTAAATTATGAACATCATTCAGAAAGATATGTTGTTCCAAGTGGAATTGAAGTGGAAAAATATAGTCCTGAATATTTTTATGAAATGTATGATATTTCACCAAGTGCTCTTACAAGAACAATTAATGAAGATTCTCCATTTGCTATTGAAAGAATTGGGTCAATTTTACAGGTTGAAAATAAAGAAACTTGTACTTCTGATGATTTGGCACTTGCTCAATCTAATTATAATAATTTTGTTTCAACTAGATTAACCGACAACATTACAATTACTACTCTTCTAGCTCCATTTTTGGATGTTAATATCAAAGTTTCATATAAACCATATAATGCTGAAAGTGCAAATCAATACATAATCGATTCTATATCACATGATTTCCAAAATGGAACAACTTCTATTACAATGCATAGATTTTATCCACTATATTCGTGGATTTAGAAAGGATATATTATGGCAAAATTTACACATGAATATTCTAATTTCCCCGATGAATTAATTACTATAGTGGGATATAAGAATGTAAATGATACAATAGGTGAATTAATTAATCAGATTAACGCATACCGTTTAGATGGAAATTATGCTGCTGCTCAAATTCTTATAGATGAATATGCAACTCAACTAAAAAAATATAATCTCGATATGGAAATTATTAATACTATGGTTGAAGAAATTAGAAACACGCAAATCAAGTCTTATGTCGCAGGTCAATTTCTTTCTATTGAAGAAGAAGAACCTGATGGTGTATGGGAAAATTTTGTTTGGTTAGGTGGTGATTAATATGGCGGAAACTACAAGATATAATCCGGAATCAAACTATCCGCTTGAAATTGATGATTTATTATGTTTATCTGATGTTAACTTGGAACAATTGCCCATTTCAGAGCAACATAAAGATTTTTGTTTAAACGGTCAATATACTGATGCTGGTGAACTATTAGAAAATACAACAATGCATTCTTTATGTGCTAGTTTATTTTGTTTATTGGAAAATAGAATTTATGCTACACAAGACCATATTAATAATAAACATTCAAGGTGGTATGAAGTTTATGGAGAAGAATCTCCATTTGAATTCTTTGATGAACCAACTAATAAAACTATTAAGCCTATATGGGCTAATGTAGAGGATTTAAGCAGGGTTAATATAGGTCATGTTAGTGGCAGCTATGTTTTGTCTAATGCGGGCGGTTTTAGACCATAATTTTATTGAATTAATTATGTAAACTGATATAATGGTTACATGGTTTGTTACTAACCATGGGAAACCAAAATTAATCTACGAAATTTGTGAATGCTAATACTATTTAGTGTTAGAGATAACAAACGTACTAGATTTGACGTTTTATTAGTACTTAATAATACTATATAGTAAAAGTTGATGACCATGATTTGTTTTATTAGTACTTAATAATACTATATAGTAAAAGCACATCTGGCTATCTTACATATCGCAAGAAGTTTTATTAGTACTTAATATTACTATATAGTAAAAGGTTGGTTCTGGTGGATTCGCAAATGTATATGTTTTATTAGTACTTAATATTACTATATAGTAAAAGGAAACAATACCGGCTTTTGCAATTGATTTGTTTTATTAGTACTTAATAATACTATATAGTAAAAGACTTCGGTAATCTTATTAATAGCATCCTTATTTTATTAGTACCTAATATTACTATATGGTAAAAGAACCCCTAACGCTTTAAATACAGCATCCTGTTTTATTAGTACTTAATAATACTATATAGTAAAAGATGATAAAGTTATGTTTTTAGATAGACAGAGTTTTATTAGTACTTAATATTACTATATAGTAAAAGTTAGAAAAAAACAAAATCTCTAAAATTCAGTTTTATTAGTACTTAATAATACTATATGGTAAAAGAGAAACGAAGAAAGCAGTATGCGTGCTGAGGTTTTATTAGTACTTAATATTTCTATATAGTAAAAGAACTACGTAACAATTTAGAATTAATTGAAGTTTTATTAGTACTTAATAATACACATCTAAATTAATGAAAATTTTTAAAGGGTAGTAGGAAATTCCTACTACCCTTTTTTTTACGTTTTTCAATTATTGGCAAAAAAACCCGTCTTGTTTTATTTGAAATAATAATATATTATTTTAATAAAAAATAAAGGAGATAATTTAATATGGGTATTGAAAAAATAAGTGATTCTAATTATCGAGTAAGAAAAATGGTTAAAGGAAAAAAATATACTTTGAAATTCGACCATAAACCAAGTCAAAAAGAAATTACATTTGCATTAGCAGAAGCATTTGAGGCTAATCAAGAGACTTCTGCTAATGCCGGAACAGTTTGTCAATATGCTTTTGATTATATTGAAAAATCAAGAATTAACAAACGTTCGTCCACTACTATTATAAACTATCAATCTATTATAAGGAATACTCCTTCTGATTTTCTTACATTTAATTTATTTGATGTAACTCAAACTAATATTCAAAATATGATTGATGAATATTCTAAAACTCACTCACCTAAAAGTACGAGAAATTTAAATGGTTTTTATAAGGCGGTGTTTAAAGAATATAGACCATCTTTTATTTATAATATTAAACTACCTGCTAAAAAAAAGAATTTTGAATATCAACCAACGACAAAAGACGTTCAAAGAATTTTAGAATATTCTAAAGATTCAAGATATTATTTGTTTTTAAATTTATCAGCATTAGGTCTTAGAAGAAGTGAAATTCCTTGTTTATCAAAAAATGATATTGTTAATAACAATACATTAATTATTAATAAAGATTATGTGCTTGATGAAAATAATAATTATTATATAAAAAGTTCTCCAAAAACAGATGCTACTAATAGAGCAATTTCTATTCCTCAAAATATTGCGGATATGATAAAAGAACATGATGAAATGTTGTTTACTGGGAATCCTCATACCGTTAATGAATTTTTACACAAAGCTCAAGATGCTTTAAATATTCCAAGATTTAGATTGCATATTTTAAGGCATTTTGCCGCTGCTTATTTAATGAAGAAAGGATTTACAGTTGTACAAATAGAGAATTATATGGGATGGGAACATGGGTCTTCTACAATGCAAAAGGTTTATGCTTATAACCTTGACCCCGAAGAGTCACAAAAAGATATAGTAACGGCATTTGATGAATTATCGTTTTTGTATTGATTCACAAACAATTACTATCTTTGTATTGGGAAAAAGTTGGCAAATTTCTGGCAAAAAATTGGCAAAAGTTGGCAAAAAACTTATTTATGAGACAAATAAAATATTTAATCTATAGATAAAACAGGTAGTAAAAAACCCCATAAAATCAAGGTTTCTACGATGTTTTCCTTGATATTACGAGGTTCTTAAAAAAGTGGACTAGACGGGAGTCGAACCCTAATAGGTACCCCTTATAAACGGCTAAAATATAAGGTTTTGGGCGAAAGTTGGCAAAAAAGTTGGCAAAAATTTTTTGACGATTTTTTATTTCCCATTAACAATATAATATGAATAAGACAAAAAAATGACCTCGAAGTTAATCGAGGTCATCTGTTTTTTCAAGAAGCTTTCTTCCTGTTAATCTAGCAATAGCACATACTAATTCTGTACTAACACCCTTTTTGAATAGATATGAAATTTGAGATTGACTAAGACCAACAGCTTCTGCTAATTGTTGTTGTGTAATACCTTCTGCTCGACATATTTTTTTACATTTTTTAGTTAAGTCTTTTTTTGCTTGTGCAGTTTTTTTGCATTCAATTAAATTTATTTTAGCCATGCTTACATACCTATCGAATAAATTTTTTCCATTTCTTCATCTTCACTTGTATCTTCTTTCAAAAATAAAGTTTTGCATTTACATTTTGGACAACTGTAGTACCATAAAAAGAACCAATCTCCATCTATAGGTTGAATTAAATCTCTTCGAAAACCTTTATGATTATTTTTGTCAAAAGTTGTTTTGCATTTTCTTCAACAATTTGTTATAGGATGAAATTTTGCATCTTTGTTCATAATTATTCCTCCTTATTATTTTATTCTATTAATCAATAACCGCTGGCTTAACCGGAATCCACATATTAGGATTGAAATTTAGTTCATATTTATATTTTTCTGCTTTATCAGAAGTTACATCTTCAACAACATACGTCACATTGTCAGATAATCCAATAAAATGCTTTTTGTAATTTCCATACTCGTCTTCAACAATAACTTCAAGCTGATTGTCATTTGTATCTGCCGTTATACTCATTTTTCCAGTCATCTGAAACAAAACATCACCTTGAATACAATTAATTACAGTAAGTTGACGAACTTGATTAAAATTATCAGCATCTTTCGAAATGTTGTATGATACTCTTTCGGCTTCTGTGCAACCTGTGATTGATAATGAGATAAGAGCTGTGTGAATGAACAATAATATTAATTGTCTTTTTTTCATAATAAATACCCCCGTTAATAATTCTTTTTTATAAATATATTTTTTTCTTTTAACTTATATCTTTTTATTCCACATTTTTTAAGTTCACGTTTTATGTTTTTATTTACTATTTTTAAAACTTCATTATCATTACTTTCCTTATAATAAGGAGCGTATAAATTGCCATCTTCTTGATAGACTGAAATAGTAATTCTATTTGAATCATCATAGCCTAAAAATTGACATGTTATTGTAGTATAACCTTGCCATCTATAGCCTGCGAAAATGTGGCGGTATATTCCGTCTCCGATGTGATGAAAATCTAGTAGTTTAAAATTTTCTTTGGAATTATCTTCTATTTTGTAAATTGTATTTTCAATCATCTATTCTCTCCCTGTGGTCTCTCATACATTTTTCGCAGTAATACATCCCATGGAAATCCCATAAATATTCATCTGTTATGTAGTCGCCACATTCACAACACACTGGTCTAGATATTTCTTTTAAGTATTGTTCATAATCATAATTCAAAAAATCTTGAATTGGGTCATTTGTCCGTATCATTTTTTTCACCTTTGTAAAAACGTTCAACAAGTTTAACCATTAAATGTTCTTTTGTTTCTTCTATGCTAATATGATGTTTCGAAGCATAATTTAAAATATAATTTTGTAATAGTATTTCATTTTCTTTAGTCATGTTATTTCCTCTACATTGTTTTCAAAATATATGCAATAAAAATTATCAATAGAATAAGAATTAATAATTTCATTTTTTTTGCTCCTTTAGATGTTTTATTCTTTCTAAAATATTCAGTTTATCTTTTTTAGTCCATGGAACTATGTATTTTTTGATTATAGAATCTTTTGTTAGTTGAACTCTTTTTATATCTTCTTTTTTTATAAGTAAACAACCTATATTGTTTAATCTTCGTACAAATAAAATTACATCTAATTCGCTATATCCACATAATCTGTATTTCTTACAAAAATCTTTTGCAAATTGTTTTAAAAACTTGTCTTCATTTTTTAACATCGTTTTTCCTTTCAGAATTAAATTTAAAAAGTGATTTTAATAGTGAAAAAAATCCACCTATCAATACAAGCAATATTTCAATTATTATTATTGAAAGCGTAATCCAAAATGGAGATAAAATCCAAACTAAAGAAATATTATGAAATTGAGATATTATAAGTAAAATGCCTGATAAAATGACACAATCAAGAATTAAATCTTTAATATAAAATAAATTTTCTTTTTTCATAGTTTTTATTCTCCTTAATTATCTTCCACTAAAAAAATGATGTCCTTCTTGTAAAATTGGCGTACCAAAATCAAAATAATGATTTGTTCTGAAATATATTACTTTTGTGTTAGTACGTTTGTTATATTCCTCCATTACAAGATTTGCTATGTATTCATTATTTTCTACACAATTTATTCTTCCATTGGATACACATTCCCATTGACCGGGAGCATATATTACATCTTTGATTGTATTTGGAAAATAAACAGAATCTATTCGGTTGAATATGCAATCAATAACAAGCCTTTTACCATATTCTGATTCTCCTTCCGCTTCCGCCACACAAACCAAAGCGACTAGTTCCATATCATCCCAAAATTCTTCTTCTTGCAAATTATCAATTTCATTATTAATTGATTCAGACATTTTTATTATTTCTTCTTGTATATTTGCATTTATTTCATTCATTTCGGGATTTATAACTTCATTAACTTGTGCAACCATTTGAATGTTAGACTTTTCAATTTCTATATTCTTTTTGTTTATATTTGGTACAATGTTAGTTACTCCTGCTATAGCTGATTTATTTTCTATTATGGCTTCAAAATCAGTTTGTTTGTTGTTCGAGTAAATTAGTACGGCTATAAAAAAAATCAAAACAACTACCATATTTGTTATTCTTTTTTTATTGAATTTAATTTTTTGTAAAAGTAAATTTTGCATTAATACTTTCTCCTTTCAAAAAAATAAGCAGTGGAATATCCACTACTTATTTATTCTTGAAATTGATTTTTCTGTATTAAGTTTTAAATTCTTCTTTCCCACGCGCATATTAACGATTTTTCATCAGTTCCATAGCATCTAAATTTACAATTGTTGCAATAAATAGTATAGTCTATAGAAAAAGGAAAACGTTCATCGTTTACGAGGGTAACTATTCTTGATATCCATGGAGTTCCCCCACAAAAGGGGCATTTTTTTAAATTAGGCATTTCTTTGTGTGTATATTTTTTATCTGTCATATTTATTCCTCCTTTTTATCTTAAAAATTCTTTTAAATAATATTCAAAATATTTCTTTATAAATAACGCTGATGTGTTTTTGTCTGGCATAAAAAATACCGGCATGTTATACCTAAACCAAAATGTATGAAGTGTAGCTAAAAATGCTTTTTTATTATATTGGCTTCTATAATTACCATTTACTATATCTTCATAGTTAGAATTTTCGATTAAAAGGACTTTTGTTTTTGGAGCCAAACACATTTCTTTTTCAAAACGGTCTCTTTCTTTAGTCCAATTATTCGCTAATTCATCAAGGTTAGCTTTTCTTTCTATTGCAATTTCTTTGTCGAAAAATAATGCTCTTGGAATATTTAGAGAATCATTTGCCGGAATATAGAAGCTATAATCACATCTTTCCAAAGCTTTTTTTTGATATGTAATATTATTTTTTTCAAATACATCTAAAATATGATTATTTTTTTGTTCTCTTGAATCCCAAAGTATAACCATTGATTTTACAATTTCATCCATTTCTTTGTCAGAATACTTATATTTATCAATCATTTTCTACTATGCTCCATTTAGATAATATTTTTTCTTTTTCATCAATTTGGTAATAGTTATTATTTTCGTTATCATACTTCCATTTTTTCTCATCAAAACAATCAATAGTTTTAATAATTTGACCTTCGCAAAATGGTTTATTAGCAAATAACTTAGAGCGTACTCTAACTATTTCATTAGTTCCATCATTTAATCTATAAAGATATACGGTTCTTTTTTGTTTTCCTTCTATTTTTTGAACAAACGCATAACAGGGTTGTATTTCGGGAATTGTAATTTGTATATAACCATAATGTATTTGTTGATATGATATTTTTTCAATAAGACTAGTTTTGGGATAATTAATAACATTGCATATATTTTTGATTAATTCTAAGCTATCAAAGTCTTTAAACATTTTCTCTGTTTTATTTTGTGAACATTTTTGAAAAGATTCTACTGGCAATTTTAATTCATATATTTTGTCAATCTTAAATTGTTTTTTCCCGTAAATTAATGTAAAGATACGAGTATATTCCAACAATTGATTTATTTCACCAAATTCAGAAAAGAAATCTAGCTTAATTAATACTTCTAATTGTCTAGAATTAACTGTTGTTTTATTTTTTATATCACTGAGTAAATCAATAAATGTAATGTAATTATTTTTAATTCCTAATTCATATAATTCATCTGCGATTTTAATATTAAGATATTTAATTGAAGCAATACCTTTATATATTGAATTTGTTTTTTTATCGCATGAATAATAGGCTTGAGATTTTCCAAATTTAATTGGCAAAATATTGATTCTAACTTTTTTTGCATATTGTGTAATTGCAAGTGTTTTGTCTTCTTTATCCCGAAAAATATTAAAAGAAGCAGTTAAAAACTCAAGTGGATGATAATAACGTAAATAACCACATATATATCCAATGCAACTATAACTATCTGAATGATTCCACGAAAAAGCATATGCACTTGCATCTTTAATACCTTGTTCAATACTTGGAAACATTTCTTCTAATCTATTGATTGGTTGATGATAAACAGTATTTGAATGTTCAATAAATCTTTTATGTATTTCATCCACAAATTGCTCAGTACCATATTTTTTAGCGACACCTCTACGAACTGTATCACTTTCTGCATCTGAGTATCCACAAAATTTTACTAGAAATTGCATTATATCTTCTTGCATTGTTATATGACCGAATGTACTAGCCAAATAATCGTCAAATTCTTTAAAATTTGTTTTTAAAATCTCACCGTTTGCAATGTTATCTCTAAAGGAGGCACATCCCGGTCTGATTAAACCATTTCCAAATGAAAACCATTTGATATACGAAAAGTTTGTATTGTTTTTTTTTGCAATTTGCAAAGTTTTATCAGACATAAATCTTTTTAAATATGCTTGTGCGCTATCACTTTCCCATTGAAAAATTAAAGTAGTATCATCACGGATAGATTTCCAAACATTTTCATCATTAAGGTCAGTATTATCCGGTATCAATCGCTCTATATTAAGTAGTTTACATGTATCATTTATTATACCTATATTATCTAGACCAAGAATATCTAGCTTAACATACATAAGCGCATCTAATTCTTTCATATTAAGCATTGATACTGGATATTTTGAAGTTGCTAACGAACATAAGCCTATATCTTCGTATAAGTTTTTATCACTAACTAAAACCCCACTAGGATGAGTTCCAATTGAAACGACTGTTCCATTAACTATATCTACATATTCAAATAATTCAGGATATTTTTTTCTTAGAGTTGTTTCTTCATTTTCAACTCTATTACATATATCATTAACTTCTTTCAATGAAATATTGAGCGCTCTTCCCACATCACGAATCGCCCCTTTAAGTGCTATCGTATTGAATGTGATTATTTCGGCTGATTGAATTTTGGGAAGATTCATATGGTCGTGTAATAAAAAGTATTTAACTTTATCTCTATCTTCGCTAGAATAATCCGTATCAATATCGGCATTAGTTACTCTACTAGGATTCATGAATCTAAAAAAATTTAAACCAAATTTAAGGCTGTCCATTTTAGTGATATCTAGTGCATATGCAATTTCAGAACCCGACACAGAGCCTCGACCATATCCACATTGAATGCCCTGAGACTTTTCCCATTCTCGCAAATAAGTTTGCAATAACATAAAATCAATTGATTGTGTTTTTTTATAAACCTCAAGTTCTTCATTAATAACTTGTTTTATTTTTTCTTTTGAATATCTTTTTTTCAAATATGGATGTTTTTTATATGCTTCGTTTATCTTTTGCTTAAAAGTTTCTTCCGGATTGTCATAAATATGTGGATATTTAGTATTTGTATCTAATTTATATTCTTCTATGCTATCCACTATTTTGTTGGTATTTTCAATAGCAGCATAATAATCTTCCCCGCTTAAAGCTCCTTGCTCTTTGAATGCCAATACCAATTCATCATATGTTTTATATATTAAATCCCAGTCGTTTTCATTTTCAAAGTATATATTTTTACTTTTTTGAAGTATTTCTCTTCCTTTTGCATGTTGCTCATTTAATGAATGTGTGTCTGTACAAGCAACTAATTTTAAATTGTATTTATGTGAAAGTTTGGCAAGATATTTGTTGAATTCTATTTGTTCTAAACAATTATGATGTTGTACTTCTAAATAACATCTATCTTTATTGGTTATAATAAATTTTATAAATCTTTTCTTTAATCCATTTGTTCCTTTTGATAGAATACCAGCTAAACAAGCTGTTAATATGATGATATTATCAGAAGTGTTTATTAATTCTTCAAATGTAATTCTTGGTGAGTAATAATAATGATTACTTTCTCCATAACAAATAACATCTGCTCTATTAAATGATGAGGAAATTAATCTATTTAATTCTTTAAATCCTTCATAATTTTTGGCTAATAAAATACAATGATAATTGTCACGTATTTTCTCATTTAAAGATTCGGTAATATATGCTTCAATACCATGAATATATTTAAATCCAGCTTTTTCTAATGCAAGTTTCTTTTTATACCAGTTAAAAATATTACCATGTTCAGTAAAAGTAATATTGTATATTCCATCTTCTTCTTTTGAAGCCCGTTCAATATATTGTTCATATTTTGTTACACTGTCTATATTTGTAATACCACTAGATAATTCTGTATGACAATGTAATATAGAATATTTTTGCACTTAATATATCCCCCTATAATTGTTATATAAATAAAAAACCCTCTGTATCTATATATTCTAGATACAGAAGGTTTATATATAATTATAATTGTGCTATAATCTCTCTTGGGTATTACTAACAGGCGGTTGCCTCTTCACAGAAGAGGTTTTCACCTCTTCGAGTATTCAAGGAGGTGATGTAAAATGGTTTCTTATAATGAATTGTTTTTATTTGGTACGATGCTAATTAGCTTTGCAGCCCTCATTATTACAATTTGTAATAAAAAGAAATAACCGCCCCGGTCTGTAAACTAGGCGGTTATCTTTTCATAATCACTTATGTAGGCAACCAATGTTGGTAATGCCTTTCTTTTATTATAATATCATTTAAATATTATTATTGCAAATTTTATCTATTCAGACACTATTTCCACCGAATTTTTAATAATCTTAAAGTCGAACCAGTTCGGTTCGTTTTCCTGTTCAATATATAATAATCCCTTATTAATAGCTTCTTCATAACTATCTGCTAAAACTTTAACGTGGGTTGTTCCTTTAATATTCATTTCCCATTGTTTCATTATATTAATCCCCTTTCAAACAATTTATTATTAATCGTCTTTATTTTCGCTATCATATTGTCCATATTTAATATATGTATCTTGTCTTTTATCATATGCAACAGTCTTATTTTCTTTTCTTCTATCTTCATGGACATCTAATTTTTTATAATGCTTTTCATATAATTCTTGGACATCTGAATTTCCACCTAAAAGATTTATATAAGAATAATAATCAATTTCAATTTTTTCTCGTTCTTCGGGTGTTACGAATCCATTGTTTAAACAATTATACAAAGTTTTTTTCAAACTAATTTTTTTATCATTCTTTTCTGATTCTTGTAATTTTGCTAACAAATCAACTGTTTCATTACATTTATCAGTAATAACATTTATTTTACTCTCATGTTCTTCTTGAACTTTTTTAATGTCATTAATAGTATTTACAATTATTGGTCTAAAATCATTTGAATTAACTATATCGTGATTAATTGCTCCTTTAATTTCCGCTATATCTTGAATTGTATTAACTGTATGAGATTCTGATAAATTTACTTTATTAAATATTGCATCTGTTTCTTTTGGAATTAATATCCAATCATCAATACAAATTGCTATGATTTGACCTAATAACGGTACAAACAACATATTTAAAATTATGTTTCCACTTGTTGTATTAATCATTAATAAAAAAATGTATGAAACAATAAATGAAATAATAATTTCCAAACCGATATGATTTAATATTATTCCTCTTTGTTTAATAAATTTTTCCTCTTTAAAAAATTTTATTTTTGCACTTTTAAAAATTAATAAAGTTCTTAGAAAAAACATTATAAGTAATGAAATACATAATTCAATTGATACTGTTAAAGCAACTGTTCCTGAATTTGTTATTTTTCCCATATGTTCAAGAAAAGAAAAAATTTTTTCAATAGTCATTTTTGTCACCATCCAAAGTTTTTGTGTCTCTCTATATATATTCTCAAAACAAAAAAAAAGATACCTTCACAGGTATCTAAATGTTTGCTATAATCGTATACGAGCTACCAAGATGGTAGGCGGTTAGCCTCTAACTAGGGTACTGATAACCCTATTCAAGATAATTCGTCTTAGAGCGAAAATACTTGTTGAGGTGAATGTTTATGAGCGATTATGAACTCTTATCATTGATATTAATGATTCTTGCAATCATTATTCCATTGATTATTGAACTAATAAAAGCAAATAGATAAGCCGCCCTTGTCTGGAAAATATAGGCGGCTTTCTAAAGCTAATTTTGTTTTTCTGGCTAACCGTCTACTGGTAGCTCTTTTGTATATATATAATAATCTTAATAACTAAACTTGTCAAATCATATTGCAAAACCATTATTTTGTTTGTTATAATCTTGCATGAGCTACCAAGATGGTAGGCGGTTAGCCCTCGCCAGAGGGTGTCTATCCCCTCTGAATATAAAAGGGGGTGATGCTATTGGTTACACATGGTGAAATGTTTACATATACACTAGTTTTAATCGGTTTAGCAACATTGGTTTACAATGTGACAAAAAAGAAATAGCCGCCCTATCCTGATAAGCTAGGCGACTATTGTTCCTATTTATCGGGCTAACCGTCTATCGGTAGCTCTTTTGTATTTCTATAATATCATAATTATTTAATTTTGCAAATCTATTTTATGTCTCCATTCATTTTAGCATTAAATAAGGCCCCTAAATATTCTTGTGGATTATCTTGGGCTTTTTCCATAGCAGCTCTTTCAGTTTTTAATGTATTAAGTGTATTTTTATAAGTAGGTAAATTCGCAACTTTTAATCTCATATCAGATATTTCTTCTTGAGTGCAAATACCTTTCGCAATTAGTAGCTGTAAAATTACTTGTACGTCCATAGCTATTTTTAGCATAGCTTCTTGTTCTGATATTCGAGACAGAGCTTTGTCAGGATGGTAATAATCGTTATTGTTTAGCATAAAGTAATTTCCTCCCGACGATATTTTCTATGGCTTTTTCATTTGATTTCTCCATTATGCCCCCTTATATTCTATTTTAACCATTCTTCACCATTTCTTGAATTTATATTATACTTCGTTGCTCTAGCCTGTCCTTCAACAGCAATTATATTTCGCTCAACTAACGAGTTTAGTATCTCTATCGCTTTATGACGTTCAAGCTCCATTGCATCTTGCACCTCTGTTCTTGATGTCCATCCGTGCTCTTTTAAATAGTCATATATTTTCTGCTCAATCGCATCTAGAACTATGCTTTCAACTGTAGGCAGGATAACCGTTATCGAGTTTTCATATACATCAAACTTCGGTTGCGCTATAAAATCTTTGTACAACTCCTTAATTCTAAGAATTCCTGTTCCAAATTTTTCTATCAGTTTTAATCTAAAAAACACATCTGCTAAAATCGGATTTCTTAATGATGAATACTGACCGTTTATAAATTCTTCTCTAGTTATTCCGTTTGGGAGTCCACCCGGGGAAATAACCTCAATGCAATCCGAGAACATTTTAACCCTAATATCCGCATTGATATTCCACCGCCTATGAACCATGGCGTTTGCTATAGCTTCTCTGAATGCTTCTCTAGGTACTTTTTCAAAATTTTCACGACGTGTCCCTTCTATGCGCTCCACAACATAATAATCTTCAAACATTTTTTCAATTTCATCAAACTGCTTTAAAATAGAGCCTTCTTTAACAGTAACTCGCTTTTCCAATTCGTTTATCGACTCTCCAAACTTAACCGCATCTATCCCCACACCTTCTAAACTATCAGACAGCAAATACGCGGCCAGATTATATTGGTTCTTCGCATTATAGAGCCGTAACGTTTTTAGTATATCTAACGTCAATTTTTCTATTTCTATGACTTGCTTTAATTTCTTTTCTAGATATTCAAATGTCAAATCCTGTTTGTTAGATTTGGTCTCTTCAAAATCTATATTTTGTCCTTCGATAATTAAATTTTTTAATTCATATGTATCAATTTCTACAGTGGATGTATCGCTTCTTTTATAAGCTTTGCTTTCGTAAAAATACGGCTTATTCATCCCTTCAAATACATTTAGAATCAATATATTTCCATCTATATCTAATTCATAGTTTGGAACCGGACGTATATTCCCATTAATCATCTCCTCTACTCGAAGTTTGTTGGCGCCCAATTCGTCAATCCCAACTTTGTTCCCCTCGTCATCTATTCCAAAATATATTTTTCCACCAGAGTAATTGGCGAAGGCAGACACGGTCTTTAAAAAACTCTTACTGATTTTTTCTTTGTATTCAGTATTTTTGTTTTCAGGCATAATTTATCTCCATTTATTATATTAATCGTTTCGGCCAATTTGTACGATTACTCGAATCGTCCGATAATCTCAGGACGATTCGTTGCTATTTATTTATATTATAATCAGTCTAGTCCTTTTTCACAAGCATATTTTATTAATTTATCGGTGTTTTGTTAACCAATAAATCTATAATTTTCTAACATACAAAGCATTTCTATTGTAGTGTTCATAATAGTCAATAAATTCTCCTAATGTTAGATAAAATTTCCGAAAACAATCTCTCCAATCAAAATCTAGTTCATATAATTGACCTTGCCTTATTTGAGCATAGCGTTTCATATCTACTATATTTATGTGGGGTTGCTCTACAACGCACTCGTAAATATAACAGTAGTCTTTAGATACACGTGCAACAACATAACTTTTCATTTTTATAACTCCTTTAAATATTTGTTTGCTTTTAAATTAGGATACTTACATAAGTTTTCTTTTATGATTAATTTACATTTTTCGTTATCTGATAATTCCTTTATTTCATATAAAAAACTTATTATTTGACCTATATCAAAAATATAATTCTCTAACCAAATTATACTTTTTGAAGATGATTTTGCAATTATGTTAGAATGTTTATATTTTATTTCTTGAAATATTAATTCTATTGTATCTAAATACGGAGTAAAACCATCATAAAATATATTCATTTTATATTTTCTCCTACCATTCCCTCGGTGTCTTACCTCTAAACATACAACCTTTGTATTCTTCTCGAAATGGACAGCCTTCACAAGTCGGAAATTCTACGCAAAAATCTTTGATTGCATTTAATTGTAGTATCTGCCTTGTTAGATGTCTAGGAATATTATCATAATTGTAATTTAACCAAGTTATAAATCTATTTATTACCATAAATCCTCATTTTCTTTTTCAATTTGAATTGTATCTATAAATTTTTGTAAATATGGGCAATTTTTTGCATATCCACAGAGATTTGTATGATAGAATAAGTTTAATTTATCTTCACCTTTTTTATTTTTTTCTGTAAAGTTAAGAGGTGTAAAAAGATTTATGTTATTATGGTCTAAGCCTTCCCACATTTCAATAGTATCATCTATATATTGATTGCACTCTTGACGAATTTCATCATTAAGTTCGTATTTCATTACATATGGTTTGACTGAAAATTCGCAGGCGAGAATTTCAGGAATCTTATTTCTTTCATACGCTTCATCAATTATTATTTCTCTATCAACTTCGCAAACTCCATATTTTTCTAATTTGTATTCTATAACACTAGCTAATTCTTTTATAATATTTTTACGTTCAATTACTTTTGTTATTTTAGTTTCCTCTTTAGAATTTGAACGTTTTTTCCCATCATAAGAAACTTCGCAGTATTTAAGCATTATCCACGCTATTTCTTTAATTTTATGTCCCTCTTGCTCTTTTCCAAGTGCATATAGTACAAGCTGCCTACCATGCTTTTTTATTTCTTCCCCTTTATACATAGAAGATGTTTTATAGTCGTAAATTGAAAGCATATTGTTCTTATGTATTTTAGTTAAATCTATATATCCCTGAACGTAATTACCTTTTGGTGTTTTATATAAAAAAAATGTTTCTGTTTCAAAATTCCCTTTTGGTGGTTTATAAGTATTGCAAAAATGAGTCATGTCCGCTATCCATCCCTCTCGAATAGCATCTGAATTATTGCGACCTTTTGGAAATTCAATTCCAAGCATATCCATATCATTTAGTTCTTGCTTCATTGCTGGTAATAAATCCGCTGTTGTATTTTTACTATTCATAATACCTTCAAGTACATCATGAATTTTACCACCCAATATGCCGTAAATATTTGGGATTTGATTTTGTCTATCATTTAATATATATGTTCTATATGCTTCATATAAACAATTGTTAATGCATTCCAATCTTGAAAATGAATATACTTCTTTTCCAGTAGCCTTTATTTCTTCAACTTCTTGTTCTAGGTTTCGTGTCATTTTTCCCCTCTTAATGATTTAATAAATTCCGGAAATTCTTTTAAATCTTCAATCAATTCTTCTCTTGTATTAATATTTCTAAATCCTGTATGAAATACTTCACGTCCGTTTTGATAAATAGAATAGCTACAATTTCCATATAACATGCCAGTATATTCACCAACTGTTTCAACTATAATTTCCATACTCAATTCTCCTTATATTAAAGTCCTAAAAGCCAATTAGCATCTATATTTAATTCTTTGCATAACAAAGTAACATGATTTATATTAGGAACAGATTGCCCATTAAGCCAACGTGAAATCGTTGGTTGTTTGACACAAACTATATCTGCTAATTTAACTTCTGAAATATTATTATTAACCATATAATCTTGTAATCTATCCGAAAATAGTGAATTCATATTAATCCTTTCTATTGCTAATTTCATGTAATAGTATATTCTGTATTCAATAAAAAAAGACACTTAAAAAAGCGTCTTTTATATATTTAATATTTTTTTGATGTCATTTATTACATCAATATAATAAAGTCTTTTCTTTAAATTTTGAGGATTTAATAAGTCTCTTATTTTTTGAATTTTATTATTTAATTCATATATTTTATATTGCAAATCATCTATTATTTTTTGGTGTTCAATAATATCATATGTACAATTTTCATGTAGAAAAATTTCAGCTCGCAAATTTCTGTTTTCATTTTTTAGTTTTTCATTTTCTTGTTTTATTGTAAAGAGTTCGTCATCATTCATGTCTCTACAATCCTTTTATTTTGCTAGAATAAATATAACAACTATTATAACTATAAAAATGGACAATGGAATCCATAAGGGAGCCAATATCCATCCCCAACTCCATTTTATTATTCCGAGAATTTTTAATATTATAAAAGCTAATGTTAATAATCCACAAAAGCCCACTCCAGTAATTTGATTATTATTTTTGTTCATTTTTTCCTCTTTTCTGTTTTTATTCTTTATACTTTTTACAAGCGTTTTGACTTGCTTGGTGATAATTAGATACATTAGAACGAGTATTTAATGCACAACGACCTCTGTATCTAAGTTTTCCTTTAATTATCAAATATTCAAAGTGTTCACATGAACCGCATTTGTTATGATAATCAATTTGTTTTAGTGGTTTCATTACAAGCTCCTATATTCTAACCAAAATAAACGGCTATTTTTTTTGGTTAGAACCTAAAGTTTTGTTCTAACTTAAAATTCCTTTAGTTATTCTATCTCTCATTTCTTCTTCTTGTTTGCTTTTTTCTACTGCTTCATAAAGTTCTATAAATGTGTTAATCTCTAAAGATTTTTTTTCTGAAATATTTTTTTTTATAAAATCTAAACATTCATCAACATCAATTAATCTCATTATTATTCCCCTTCACTTTTTATGTCTTTTTGAAATCTTTTTCATTTTTGCTTTTTCCATCTTCACAATCGTCATCACACATTATTCCCGTATAATTTCCAAAATTTTCGCAATTTCCATTAACGCAAATATATAATCCGCCCATTGTGTCGTTGGTATACATATAATCACAATCTTTACATTTCATCTTTATTCTTTCCTTTTAAAGTCTGCACAATAGAAATCCTCATTAAGCGCAACTCCAAAATCTCTACAACGTGGATATTTTTTGTCATTTATCCATTCTTTACATTCCTTGCATGTTTTATGTGTAGGTATGACTGGTGGTAGTTCATAAACTGCTTTATATAACTCATTTCCACCCATTTTAAGTTGCATAAGGTCTAATACTACCTGCCTACTTACACAATCCTCAGATTGTTCTATTTCTACTAGAGGGCAACCTTGTTTATCTTTAAATTCACCATTAATTTTATATTGACTTTTAACATATGTACTTATTTCATTATCTAAAATTTGAAGTATGCAAAAATATCCGCCATCAAGTATGCTTCCTTTTTTACTAAAAGGACAACAAAAACAACTTCTAGGCATTTCCATATCTTTAATTGCTATCATAGCCAATACCTCACTTTCTTATATGGTGCATTCCACCACTGATAGTTAAAATATTGAGTAGCTGTTCCAATGCCAAAATACACTTCATAACCATTGCTCCTTACATCAACTTCTACCAAAGGAAACATAGCCTTTATCATATCTCCATTAGTTGCATTATCCGGTAATACTTGTAATCTTTTGAAACTAGCTAGAAACATTTCTGTTGTTTCTATTTCATAGTTTCCACACAAAGTACCGTTTGCTATATCTTGCTTTACACGATTGAAGTAGTCTTGAAACTTATCTGCTATGTCATTATTAAATTCATAGTTGGGTATATCAATTAATACTTTCATTTTTATTACCTCGCTTTTCAAAGGCTGCGCAATAAAATATGCCTTCAAATACTCTTGAATTATTAATAGAACATTTGCTTTCTGCATTTATTCCTCTACGATATACTCCGTCACTATCGTTCCAATTCTCGCAATCCTTACAAGTACCGTGTGTAGGTGTTACAGGTGGCAAGTCCTTAATGCTATCAATTAAATCCTCTCGGTCAATTACATTGCAAGTAGTCCAATATGACGGATTGGCATTAGACATTAATTTAATCTCATCAAGCACTGCCTGTCTACTCACGCAATCCTCACTAGGTTGTTGCTCTAATTCCTCTATTGCAGAATGTATAGCACAACTTTTTGCATCATCAAGCAAGGTGCTTTCAATGCTACAAACATGAATATCTTTTTCAATCTGTTTTAATAACTCCAAGCGTTGTCCTCTTGTCATTCCTTATCCTCACTTTCTGCCCCACACAACTTATCTGCTATCATAGCCAATGATTTAGCTATATCAAGCAATACACCGTTATAATCTATGCGTATTCCTGCCTCTTCAATTTTTGCGCAAGCATTAATCAATGCGTTTGTTTCTTCTAATCTGCTCATTCTATATCCTCACTTTCTGCTATTAACCTTTTAATAATGTCAATACACATATCTATTGCTACTGATTGGTCGAAAGATATAGGCTTAATCTTATGATTGGCTAAATCGTCCATTACTTGTATCGCCTGTTTAATGCGTTCTACAGAAATAGATTTAGGAACATATAAATCGTCTCTACGTTCATAATAAAAACATTTTGTGGGTTCGCTGTTGCACATTTCAACTTGTGCAGGACAACACATAGCACCACAATGTTCGTTTCTGCATTTTAAAGGTCTTTGCAAAGTTTTGTTCATTCTTCTATCTCCATGTAATATTTCTATAATTTCGTCTAATCTATATAATGCGTTTATATATATTAAGTACATTTTGTATAAACTGTTTTTTTAAATTGCTCAATATTATATTTTATATTCATATCAACTTCTGAATTCATTAAATATTTTTGCAAATCATCTATAGCTCTTTCATAACCCGTTTTAAATCCACAAGCTTCGCCCTGAACAAATCCGTTGTTGTATATAATTTCACTAATTATTTCTTTATTCATATTCAAATCCTTTAATTTATTTTTTTATATGGTTTAGGAAAACTTGCCCATGCTTGACATTCAATAATTTCAAGAGTTTCAAAATTATTATAATCTGCATCAAATCTATCTGTAAATATTGCATTTTTATATGAGATTAAGACTTCTTCTCCATCATCAGGTAAAACTGATTCAATATAATATTCTTCATTTTTAAACATTTCTTTTTCTTCTAAAGATAAAGGTCTAAAAATTATTGGATACCATTCTATTTTTTCTTCACTACTTTTTATCTTTAATTCCGGATATTGTGATATATAAAGCATTATATCTTTGGGATTATCATTATATATATCTTGAATTAAGGAATTTTTATCAATTAAATTCATTGTTTCTCCTTCCTATAGCCAAATAATATGATTTTTTATTAATTCTTTAAATGCATTCATACCCAAATCATATGGTGAATTTTTACTACCTTTTTTTAAAACATCATTATTTTTATCAAATATATAACCTACCTTATTTTTTAAGAAATGATTATTAATTATTAATTTTTTTGCCTGTTCTCTAATATATTCTTCTTCTAGCCCTTCGTCATACCCTACAATAACTCTAGAAGTATTTAAACTTTTAATATATTTTGCTTGAATATTCGATATTTGATTCCCGCATGAAGCTAGTCCAACTTCACAACGCATAGAACACATTTGCATTGGTGCTTTTTCCGATTCTCCAATAATACAAATATCTTTTTCTTTAATCTTATTATAATTTTTTGTATAACCAAATAGGGTCATATTTCTACTGCAAGGAATAATGGGCAACCATCGTTCTTCATGTAAACAATTTTTATCATTTAATCTTCCCATAATTCCACAAAGTTTTCCGTCAAATGTAAATTCCGGAATAGTTATTCTGTTGCTCCAAATATCATAACCAATGTGATATTTATTTTGAGAATCAAAATTTATACCATCCTCAAAAAAAAGTTTGCTATATTTACCCGTATATTCTTTTAATATATCTAAATCGTATGTAGGCATAGAATATTCAGGTTCATCTGATTGCTTCTGAATTTTATTATAGAATCCAGCAAAAGGATATTTAATATTTGATTCTATTTTCTTTTTGTCTATATTGAGAATTGATGAAATATACTCTAATGATTGTGGAAAATTAATTTGTTGCGTGTCCATTACTAAAGTATAAATATTACCTTTTTTGGAACGTGTATAATTGTTATAGTTTAATGAATCAATATAAATGTTACATGCACTTTTATTATCACCATCTAAATTTGGAAAAGATAAATATGGATTTGCTCCACCATTATGTTCAATAATTTCATCAAATCCCATAGACTCAAGAATTTGTATAATGTTATCTGTATTACCTGAAAGAATTTCATTAAGTTTGAGGACGTTCATTGCTATGCCCTCCTATTTATTTATGAGACCCATTTGCAGAAATATTTACCCATCCAACATCTTTCATCATTAAGAAGCTAGGATTATATTCACAAACAATTTGTGTATCCGTATCTCCCCATCGATTTTTCCCGGTAAAAATAACTATATAAGTTTTATTTATGTCTAAATCATGCAATTCTTTAATATTTACATATTTTCCATTTTCATCTTTTTTAAATGTATATGGCTTTAATCGCTCTTTTTCGTCATTAAATAAAAATCTAAATTGAACTAATTGAGCTGCTGTTTCTATAATGGCTTTTCCTTTTCCTATATCATTTTCACTCAAGTAATAAGATGTAATTGAACTAGGTGTTAACTGAGCAGTAGCAACAAATCCAATATTTTCTTTTCTTGCCATTAAAGAAATACTTTTAGCCGCTTCTGAAAATTCTGCCCATGCTTTTTCTGAATTTTCTTTTTCAGGTTTTAGAGTATCCAATATTACTAATCCATATCCAAGTTTTGAAAATTGCTTTACTTTCTTTTTTATTTTTGAAATGTTGTAATCACTCATTACAACTAGTTCGATATTTCCTCTACCATCTTCTTTTAACCAATTTGCAGCTTCGATAAGTTTTTGATTTAATTCATCATCAAAATTTCCTTGTGATATTCTAGAACGATTAACTTTAAAATAACCTATTTTGTTGTATAAAATACAAGGAAGAACCATTAATCTAAATTCTTTTTCAGATTGCTCATTAGCCAAAATTAAAACATTATTTCCTTGTTCAATATTTGGAAGAACAAGCTGAATAATAGCCGTAGAAGTCTTTCCTTTTCCTGAATGAGCCATCCATAACATAAAAGAACCTCTGTGGATTCCCAATAATCTTTTATTCAACATTGGAGAAGCTACAGGAAAACCTATTTGTTCACCTTGATTTAATTCTTTAATAAAAGAATCATATCCATCAGATAAAGAAACTGATTTTATTTTTTCAATTTTTTCCGAAACGGTTTTATTTAATTTGAAATCAAAAAAATCATAGATTTCTTCTGAGTTCATTTCGTTTAATTTTTTAAGATTTTGCATTACAGGAAATCCTGCTTCATATAAACGCAAAAGCATATTATTTTTTATTAATTCATCGTAGTTTGTTTCAATATTTTCAATGTTGATAATTGAAGTAATATCTTGAATTGTTTTAAAACCTCCACGACGTTCAAATCCAGCTTTTAATGAATCTTTATCATGTAAATAGGTACAAATAGATACGTTGTCTAGTACTTGATATCCTAATTTATACATATTTTGCGCAATTCCATAATAAAAAATAGCATCTTCTGTTAATATATCTTCACCATTTTTTATATTATTATATTCATCTATTAATTCAGGCTGCTTAAATAAGCTCATTACAAAATTGCCTTCTATTTCATTTCTTTTTTTTATTAATTCTTTAGGATATTCTTGTAAGTTCATTTTAATCCTCCAAATATTTACTAATATCTTTCACTTTTTGTTTAGGATTTTGAATATCCGATAATGATAAATATGTATTGCTTGGTATAGGTTGATAGGCTTTTTTAGCTTCATTTCTTGCTATCATATTCTTTTTCCACACTTGAGCTATATTATTACGAATGATTGCCATAACATAGCATATTTTAGAATAATCGCTATTAAATTCTTTTGTATTTAAAGAATAAATAATACTAGCTTCATTTTCGCAAATTGTATTATAAATTGTTTCATTGTCATAAAAGTCTAATTCTTTTAATCGCTTTGGTAATATAGTCGGAAATGGTTGACCTTTAGAATATCCTAAAAATTCATAACAAAATTTTTCAATTATTTTAACCCAATACTCATTTTGTTTTTTATATTCCAAATAAATAGATTCATTTTTGAAATATTTTCCATTACGCTTAATAAAAACATCAGAAGTACCATATTCGCCTGTCACAATACATTTTACTCTTCTAGCCATAACCTTCTCCTTTTAAAGAAAATTTTAGGGCGGAAACGTACCGCCCTAATAATATATTCTCAATTAGTCTTGTAAAAGTTCTACTATTTTTTCAAGTGCTATAGTTGGAATGTTATCATCCGAAAACTTTTTAAAATTATATTCACTCATTATATCCTTGATTTTATCTTTTGATTTATCTGACGCATCTGAATATCTAGCTTTTATTATTGATTTTAATTCTTCATTCTTTTCTTCATTAACAGTATTTTCTTTTTTGGACGAAGAATATGTTTTAGCATGTTTTTTTTCTTTTTCCTCAAAAGATTTTGTTTCGTTTTCACTAGCTTTTAATCCGCCTTGACCTTTTGAAGCTTCTTTTTTTATTGCTTCAACCATTGAATCATAAAATGCATCTGCACTAAATTCACAATTTTCAACTATTTCAGCAAAACGTGATTTAGAATCTAGCGAATAGTTATCATCTCTAAAAGTTATTTTTCGTACTTCGGATTTAACTTTACCTTGTGTTTTCTTGCCTACATTTTCTTTAACAATCGTTCTATCAATATGAGCCAAACCAAGAAAATGTAGTTTTGTTTTAATAGTATTAAAACTTCTATCTGTTACGTTAGATGACAATTGCACATAAGTGGCACCTGTATCATTATCTGTTCTTTCATGTAAGCGTGTGTGTCCAATTAATATAAAATGAACTCCAACATTTTTTAAGCTCCATAATTTATCCAAAAGCATTTCATCAACCATATCATCGCCTGCCATAAATCCACCAAAGGCGCTTTTGATTGATACAACTTTTTTATCAGGATGTAATCTATTATGTTTTTTTATGACAACAGGAACTAATATTTTTCTTAATTCATCATAAGTATCAATTATTACAGTTTTAAGATTAGGATATTCAGAATCTTTATTAGTTAAAATATCATCGAGAAGAATATCAAATCCTACAGAGTTAGTAAGTTCATTATATTCAGAATCAACATCCGGACAATTAATATGATTTATGTCACTAAGCGCATCAGCTCCGTCTTCTTTTCCACACTCTACAAATAAATATCCCCCATCAGGTAAATGTTTTTCGCACATTTCTTTAATTAATGTGGTTTTCCCTATTCCACCTTCTCCTAAGAATCCAATATTATAGTCAAATGGATTTAATTTAACTATATTTTTTCTTCCATATGCCATTATTCTCCCTCACTTTCTATTAGATAATATTCGCCATAACTAGATATATTTCCAAATCTATTAGTTGTTTTTCTTTTGATTTGTTCAATATGATAGCCCTTTTTTCTTAGGTTAAAAATTTTAGCTGATAAACGAGTTATTCCATAAAGTTCACATGCTTGCATTGATGTAATTCTTCTTCCTGATTTAAGATGGATTAAAATCATATCTTCTTGATTCATGCTGGTTTCTCCTTAACTAAATAAATCATCATCATCAAAATCTTCTATTAAATCTACTTCTTCTACATCATCATTTTTTTGTTTTGAATTATTTATAATATCTGAAAATTTCTCAGTAGTGTTAGGAACAAAAATCTTTTCTTCAAATTCTTCATTAGTATCGTCACATTCTATAAATCCTTCGCTAAAATTTTCATTTCCAATTTCTTTTAATACTGGCTCAAGAAGTCTATATTCAACAATTCGTTCGCCAATAATTGCCCCATTAGGTTTAAAATCTTTTAATTCTTTTATACCTAATTCAATTTGTTCTTTTTGAGCACTTGTAAGTTGAGATTCATCAAATTCAATTTCTTCTGCTCCATTAATAAGTTTTGTTTCCCATAGTAAATGTTCCCATTTTCTATTTTTTGATTCAACATATTTTAATTTATAATTTAGTAATTTAATGTGTCTTTCATCATTTGGATTTATTTTTGAAGCATTAAAAACAAACCGTTGTGGCATAAATTTTGTTCCTTGCTCTTTATCAACGTACATCGAAATATAACCATCAATAGCTATTATTTTTTTATCTTTCCATTCAGATTTGTCTATACAATCTTTTTTATAATATATATCCATTGTTACTAAAAGTTTATTTTTATATTCATTATCAACTGCATAAACATTATTTAGCTGAAATTTATCATAGTATTTATCCTTATAAAATTGTTTTTGCATTTGTCCAGTAACACAAATTTTACCTTTATAATTAGGAAGATTTTCTTTTAAAAATAAAATTGCATCATAAGAAGATATAAACTCTTTTCTTCCGCCAAAATCTTCGCCCAAATCAATGATGTGTTTTCTATAAAAAGCAACGGAATTTATTACTTCGTCAGAAAATCTGTCTTCCCAATTAATGCTAATATCTTTATTATCATTATCTTTTGTTTTTATAACTCCATTCTTAGGAACAGAGCCAAAACATTCAACAAACCCCATGTTGTTTTTTGATTCTTTAATCCCAAAATTCATAGAAGCCATATCAATTCCATTTTTTTTAAATGTTTTTAAAAAGGGTCTTTTTGATTCGGCTTTTGGCAAACTAATTTCACCAATAAATTTAAAACTTGGTTGTGCCATAAAAATGATTCCTCCTTGTTTAATATTTGAACGACCAAAATATGTCTAAATGTATATTCTATAAATCAAAAATTATAAATATCATTTTAAAAAAAAAGAGCCGACTATTTAAGTCAGCTCTTTTCGTAAAAGGAGTATGAAAATATATTGATACAACAAAAGTTGTTTGTAGATGGAGGTGGCGAAGCCAATGGAAAACTTCGCCTTTATCAAAAATAAAAACAAGATAAGCCAAGAGAATATTCTCTTGCTAGTGGGTTAGATTGGATTTGAACCAATGTAAAATAAATAAAATGTGAGAGGATAATATTTATTGTCTAGCCAAACTCGACCACTAACCCATGGGGTGTGGTAGCAATAAAAATTGCTACCACAGGGTTATGAAAAATTTGGTTTGCACAAGAATGTGCAATAGATTAGTGGTGGAATCGAACCACCATTAGTAAGATTGCTCTTACACCATTCTAATCTAATGATTATTTGCTTTGTCACCCCACAAATTTAATTATAAATCCGGATTATAAATTAAAATTGCTACACCGAGAATTATTTTTTGGTTACGACGCTCTTTTTAAACAACTAGTATTTTAAAAAGTTCTCATTACAAATAATCATAAAATAAACTAATTAAGTCTTATATACATATATTCTCATTTTTTACTTTTGTTTTTCTTTTTCTTCAATTGCTTTATTTTGAAGTTCATTATTTAATTTAGCAAAAATAGAATCTAATTTTGCGATAGGAAGTCTTCTATCGATATTCTTTCCTCTTCGCAATTGTTTTTCTCTTTTATTTTTTGGAGGCAAATACTCGTATGCTTTTCCTTCTTCTCGTCTTTGTTTAAAATGATTTATACGATTTTCATGTTTTTTTGCCTTCAATTCTTTGTTAACTTGTTTTCTACCTGAATTTCGATAGTTTTGACATTTTGTTTTATTTCTTCCGATTTTAGAACTCATAATTACCTCCAAAAATATATTCTTATAAGTATATATTCTCAAAAGTAATATTGAAGTCTTTAATTATTTTAATTTTTTTAAAACTTCATCAAAGTCCTGCTCGTCCATATTTGCTAATTTTGTTATTACATCATTCATTTCTTTGGAATTATTTAACATGTCGCAAATTATATTTTTATTATTTAATCTACTTATTAATATATCCATTAATATTTTTGTAAAAGCTTTGCTTTCTCTAGGTTCTATTTTTTCTTTTACCATATCGTAAGCTAAAGAACTTATAATTGATTCTACCATTTTAATGACAATGTGATATTTTCCGCCTATTTGGATTGACACTTCACCTTTTTCATTTTTAACATTTATAAACCCATTGTTCATTATATCTTCCAATAAATCATCGTTTATATTTTTCATTATTCTTCTCCAAAGTATTATATATTTGTTATTTAATATTGCTTTGAAAATACAAATTCATAAGCAGTTCTAAGTGTTCAAGCTTTTTAATTAATAGTTGCTTATCTTTAGTATTTTTTCCCTCGTCGATATTAATAAAAGTAACCCCATTTATTTTTTCAAATTGCATTTCGTTAATAAAACATTCTAAAAAATCATTAAAACAAATATCTTCAAATTTTAATTTTTTAAATTTATTGAATAACGCTAGCCACAAAAACGTATTTTTAGCATTAAACAAAATACTACTTTTATCAGTTATAATTTCTTGTAATCGAATAATAGAGTCTTCAATCTCTTCAAACATTTCAAACGAAGCATTATTGTCCACATAAGTTGCAATATCTTCGGGTGTTTTTTTCCAATCATTAATAAAATTTGTAAGCATTACACTTTCTATGACAACTCTTTCAATTGTTCCATTTATCATTTGTTTAAAAGTGAATTCATTATCTCTAAAAAAAGGTAAAGCAGAAATTTCCTTGACTTTTCTTGCAAAATCTTCACCTAACTTTGTAATTCCTTTTTGCATACCGTTCATTGGTTTTCCTTGATTGTATCTTTGAATATGATATGCAACATCTTCATCTGAACAATTAAGATATAAAGTAACATCAAAAGAATATGAATTAAACAACTCTTTTAGCTCGTCAGGCAATTGAGAATACTTTTTATTCGAAATATCAAACATTTCCCAATGAACAACTGGAAATCCATTATTGTCAAAAACTTGTTCGCCATTTTCGGTCTTAACATAATGTTGGTATTTAATTAAATGTCTTGATATATTCTTAGATATTTTAAATGCATCTTCTTTAAACTCTTTAACTGTAGTGCATCTTTGCTTTCCGTCCAAATCGAAAATAATAGAACAATCATTAATTATCTGTTCCGCAAATATCAATCCCGGAATTGGATTTCCTTGTAGAATATCAGATACTAAATCTGATTTCATTTTATTACTCCACTGACCGGCATATCTCTGTAATGGATGTTCAAAATTAATTGTTCTTTTTTTCATCTTATTAATTATTCGTTCAACATTGTATGAAGTTGTTTTTGCTTTTTCCATAGTACCGTAAGAATTTTTTTCCATAATTTCGTCGCCCCCCCGAACAACAGTAATTGAATCTAGTAATATTTTTTTTTCATAACTACGCATTGATTTTAAATGGTTTTCAAGTTCTTTTTTAGTCAAATTAAGCTTTACTTGAATATCTTTAAGAGAATATCCATCCATTAATAAATCTGCTATTTTCTTTTCTTTTTTGCTTAATACATTATAATAATTTTGAATTCGATTAAAATTATTATTTTCTATTTCAAACTCAACATTTTCTGAGCTGGAAACAGTATCAATGACAGATAAATTTTCCAATCCCTTAATGTTCTCTTCTAAAGATATTATTTCATAATTTCCTCCACGTTTAATTCTTGTTCTACTCGCAAATTCAGTATTAAACTTTCTTTTAAGAATCACAGATAAATATGTTTCAAACTTAGCACCTTGCTCATTATTAGGATTATATGATTCAATCGCTTTCCATAATTCCTCATTTGCAATAGAATAAAAATCATCAAAATCATTCTGACTTCCTCTTCCCATAGAGAAGAGAACTTTAGTGACAAGATTTTTTAGATTTGCCATATTATTGTCAGCATAAAAATGTAAAAAATCACGTTTCATATCCTCATTCATCATAGCTCCCCCATTTGTTTTACAAAGCAAGTAACACTTTTAAAGGCAAATAAGAATAAATAGATAGAATAAGCATATTAGTTTCTTTACTCATAAACTCCCCCCCTTTCGTTATAAAATTTTCAATTTATAACAAATAGACGTTTTTTGAAAAGAATACTTGTTATTTAATTTTTTAATAAGTTAAAAAAGGGAATTTTAAAGACATTAAAAAGATATTACCCTTTTTCAATAACTCATTTCTCTTTGATAAATTCAAATAAATACTCCCCATAACTTCTTCGTCAAAATAATAATGACGTTGACAATCTCTATATTAGATATTTTGATTATACTTGTCAACGCAAATACGATAATTGTTTATTTTTATACTTTTTTTGGATAGTTTCATAAAAAGATAATATAAATTTTATGTATTTTTGAGACTTTTATTTTCGAAAGAAATAAGATATGAAAAATAGAAAAAGGGAGATTCATATATAAATCTCCCCAAAGAATAAAACTGCAAATTGTCTAACACACTACAACTTCGCATTTATAGATTATCACCTCACGGTGAATAAACTATCAATTAATCAATTTTATAATTATAATATTCTTCCGACCTACTACTTCCGTTAATTTCGTGGCAGTAGGGACATATATCATAATCCAAGTCTCTAAATCCCGGAACTTGGTCTGTAACTTCTTGTAAATAAGTTTTCCCACAATGTTCACAAGTTACTTGACTCTTACTAATTCCAAGCATTTGTTCAATTAATAGATTTTTAGCGTATCCCATAATTTACTCCTTTCAAATTTTATGTATAACAATATCTTTGGGTTCTCCATTCACAAATGTAGGCTCTTTCCATTTATGAACTAATTGAGTGCGCCCTTTTCCAATCCAATATCCTTGCCAATGAGCAGCTCTAAAATGAGGGATAGGGGATTTTCTTTTCTTTTCCTGATGTTTTGTTAGTATGGTAGTACAATTATAAATACGTTTTTGCTTTCTGAAAGAAGTTCCAAATCTAACACCTATATCATGCATTTGAATTTCAGAGAATTTATTCTTTATTGTCGAACCTGCCTTTGGCGGTCTGTAGGTTGATTTTGTAACAGGACTTTCCTCAAATTGTGGTTCATGAGAGGTTAGATAAGTTAATAATTGGTAAATGAAAAAGTTACTTTCATTAGAGTTTAGCCCACCATTATTTTCCTTTGGTTTTTTGTTGTGTAGAAAAATGTCATAATTACAATAGGTATAACTTCCATCGGGATTACTTCTACTAAAATCCTCAACTTTCATTTCATATTCTTCAGCTTGGTCGAAATGCATTACATCATAGGTAGACCAAAAGGCTTCTTCGTTAACCATATAGGCAACAAGTATTATTTTTGTTTCAATCTCAAAAATATTTACAAAAATTCCCTTTATTGGTAGAAAAATATCACAATCAGAAACATCTAAATAAAAATGGTTACATGGTAATCTTTTAAATATATCTTTAGTAATTTTAAGATTTTCAGTTCTAATTAAAGCATTTACAAAATCTTTATCGGGTTTGTATACTTGCTTATTTTTCTTCCAAATTTGGTAAATAGTACTTCGTAAACATAAGTCGTAAATATCACATAACAAACCCTTTGAAGCATTAAAATCATCAAAATTCAACATGCCCATTAACTGCATGGTTTCTCCATAAGAATTCATCAAAACAGATAGTAATCTGTATGCTTCATTTTCATCACACAAACCGCTAAATAAACGTAGGAGTTTATCTATATATTCCGCATCATCCTTTGTTTTTGGAAATCCCCTCTTTTCCATATTGTCTTTATCTTTTCCACAGTCTCTAATTATATCATCTTCTATATCAAGAAGTTTTAGTGGTAAATACTTATCAGCCAATTATTATCTCCTTTCATAAGTAATTATAAAAAAAAGAGCTAAAATGCTCTAATAATTATATTGAATAATACTATTTTCCAAATTATAAAAATAGTATAAATTTGTTAATACAAAATTTTAACAAAATGTGCATACACCTTTTACAATTGAAACATAAAAATATATTAAAGTATACTCGTTCATACTTTTTACAGTACGTAAAAATTTAAAACATATGATGAACCCTTTTACAATATGTAAAAATATAGTAGTACTAAAAGTCTTTTTTTAAGAAAATCTCTCCGATAGCTTTTACAGTATGTAAAGGTTTAGTAGTACTAAAACTAAACAAGTAATAATGTGTATCTTCAAAGCCTTTTACAATATGCAAAAATTTAGCACTAAAACCTAGTGTGGGTTATACTATAATTGATGTAGCCTTTACAACATTTAAAAATTTAGTAGTACTAAATCTAAAATTCATTTGAACGAATTCAATGGCTACTTTTACAGTATGTAAAATTTAGCACCACTAAAACATGTCATAAAACTAAACTAAAGTTAGTTCCTTTTACAATATGCAAAGATTTAGTAGTACTAAAACGCAAATAAGAACTGTGGAATTAGAAAATCACTTTTACAGTATGTAAAAACTTACTAGTACTAAAACTAGGAGGCTTTTTAGATAACTTGCGCATTTCTTTTACAGTATGTAAAAACTTAGTAGTACTAAAACTTGCCCAAAGCAATAATGTAATTTCTGCAACTTTTACAATATGTAAAAATTTAGTAGTACTAAAACTTATCGCACTATCATCAAAAATACACTCCCTTTTACAACATGTAAAAATATAGTAGTACTAAAACATGATGAATTTAAAGTAAACACAATATACCTTTTACAACATGTAAAAATTTAGTAGTACTAAAACCACGTCACTTTATTACTCAGATATATTACTCTTTTACAACATGTAAAGATTTAGTAGTACTAGAACCTAATTTCTAATGATTGTAAATGTTATACTCTTTTACAACATGTAAAAACTTAGTAGTACTAAAACGAACTTGAATATGAGGAACCGCTTCCAGACTTTTACAGTATGTAAAAACTTAGTAGTACTAAAACATCAAATCTTGTACATTAATTATCTATGCTATTAATAAATAGCATCCTTCATTAATTTCAAAGATTTATTTCGGTTTCCCGAGGTCTGTAACAAACCTATATATTTAATTTTCAAGTTGCATATATAATTCTTGGGCTTTAAGTATTCTTGTTTGGTCGGTAATAGTCATATCTTTATCTACTTCAACCTTATATATTTCATTATAGCCTCTAGCCACAAGTTTATTGTTTAGTATAGTTAAAAGCATAGCCGGAGCAGAATAACTAATTGCTTTTCCTGCTTTCTTTTTTGATTTTATTTTTCCTTTTTCATCGATTTCTGTTTCTTTCTTTCTCATTTGAGCAGCTTTAAAATTATAATTGTTACAAATAATATTATTTCCTAAAGATAAAATCATATTAGTGATTTCACCTGCTCTAATTTTTCTTTGTTCCGCAAGTCTTCTTTGAATATCTGCCTTTTTAGCCAAAGCTTTTTTGTAATTATTTGAATTATTCCAATGTAATTTTCTTTTTTGTCCATCAACTACAATGCCTTTTTTTATAGTTCCATCTTCATTAAAATTTTCAGGATTACTAATTCTTCTAGAATTATCTAAAAATCTATTTATATTTCCAATTTCTTCTTCAAATTTGATTTGACGTTTATCAATTAAATCAATTTGTTTTAATCCATTTTTATGACAAAGAGTTATCTTTCTTGTATCAATAAAAATACCCACATTTCCATCATTTATAGGATTTTTAATTTCACCAGTACATCTATCGTATTTTATTGGTGGAGCTGTGTCAACTGTTAATTGCACATAATATTTATAATGTGTTTTTATTTTTCTTCTTACAAGCCTTACAACTTTAATATTATTACAAATCATTTCTTGCATATAAAAATCATTTTTATCTACTATAAGTGGCATATTTATAGTTTTACCGGCTCGATTTGAACCATACTTTAGTGATAAACCAAAAGGAGATTCCGGTTTTCGAGTAGATTTTTTATTATTTACAACAATTTTAAGACCTGCTTTTCCGTCCGAAGCAACAGAAGATATACTATTAAAACTTTTATAATGAATCATTTTACCATCTGCAAATAAATATTTTTCAAAAGCAGCCCACATTGGTTTAGATATAGTATACGTAGCAGCAGTTGCTGTTATATTTGAATTAAAAGGTTTAATATATTTTAAAACATCACTTGCAAATGCATATTCTGAAAAACCATATTCCTTATATTTTTCTTTTTGAATTTCTTGAGCATTTTTATATTGTTCCGTTTTCTTTAATCTATTTCTTTCGGTTTTGTTTTCACATTTATATGTATTTATTATTATTTCCTTCGATGCGATATAATCTTTATCGTGCTCCATTTTTCTTAAAGTTTTAAGCTTATCATGAAGCATGTTATTATAGACTTTCCTACAAAGTTCTAATCTTTTATTTATTATATCTTCTTCAAAAACTCTAGTTTTAAGTGGTATTGTCACTACAGACATTGAAGCCATAACCATTTCCCCTTTTACTTTTTCAAAAAACGTCTATTTGTTAAAATTTATTTAGATTGTAGATTTAATTTTCAAATCTCCATTTTGTATTTTTGAATAAAATATTTCCATTGTTTCCGGGCAACCATTACAATCATCATCTTTAATGGCTTTAAGAATCTTATTGTCATCATCATAAATTGTAACAATTTTAGGACAACTATCATATTCTCCAAAAGCAATAGAACCATCCCATTGAATACTTGGAATACAATATTTATTAAATTTTCTCAACAATTTGATTAAATCATTAAGCGAAAAGACATTACACTGTTCTAATATCAATTTTAAATTTATACAAGGTGGACACATTACGTTATCAGTTGGCTTTATTTTATTTGTAACAGCTCTCCCTGTTGGAGTAATATGTGTCAATCTATCAGTTACGCATACCCTCTTATGATGAAATATTCTTTTTGTTGTGTCAAGTTTTTTCGGATAAAATCTTTCATCATATGTGACTTGAAAAAATAAATTTGGGTATTTATCTAGGTACTCACAAACCAATTGCTGATTTTCTGCCAAATAATGACCGTTTGTTGCAATAGTTAATATTTTATCTTTTCCAAAATACACAAAATACTCTTTCACAAACTCCCATATCAAAGGATGTTCAAAAGGTTCTCCGCCTGCAAACTCATGACCTATAAGATTATTATCATTTTTTTTGCAAAAAGATAGCACATCTAAAAATGTTGAAAGACTCATATGTTCATCACAAGGTTTTGAATCATTACAACAATGTATGCATCCATTATGGCAAGATTTTGTTATTTTTATTAACATTTTTTCCCTTTCAATTTAAAAATTCTATCTTTCCTTTATCAAGCACAACAATAGATTCGCAATCCCAAGAGTTGAACATAAATTCGTAAGGATTTGAACCCAAATAAAAACTATGTCCTATTCTTGAATCCATTAACTCAATGGCAAAAATTTCACTTGTAAGGATTTTATTAAAATCTAATTCTAAAATTCTAAAATCTTTAGAATTAGTGTTTTCTAATAAATTTACAGTATAATCTTTTAAAATAGTATTTGAAGAAATAATATCTTCCCAATTAATTTTTAATACTTTTGTATTAGGTTTTAGTCTCCAATAAATAGGCTTATTCCATTTGAACTCATCTAAAAACATTGACTCACATTCACACCATTCTTTCCAGCCAAATAAACCATCTTTAGGACTTTCCCAAAATGCTGCTATTGGTTTATTTAATCCTGTTCGATTAAGATTTATATTTATATTTTCAGGTTTAAATTTCCCGTATTTTTTATGCAAATATGTAACGTAAATAGTATCATCGGCAAGTTCAATCATTATATTTATCCCCTAAAACATCAACTACAATTTCCATTTCACCTCGATTTGCAAAAAAAGCTAAAATATTTTCTTTTGAAACATCCTTTTCAATCAAAAATCCTTCATCTTCTTCATCCGCAAAGCGGTTTTGAAACCATATAGCTTTTTCTTTATCAATTGTATAACTTAACCCTTTTGGATTTCGATTTTTAGAAACACCCCTATAAACATGAATTGTTTCCGGTAATTCTACAAATATTTTGTATTCATTCTTATCCATTAAATATTTTTTATTTGCTTTTTTAAAATATTCAATGCATTCTTCTAAAGATACATTCACATCACAATTTGGATTTTCGCTTCTAACCCATATTTCAGCAAAAAGTTTTGCAAAATCCTTTTCATCCAAATGTTCGTTAATAAGTTTAAACCATAAAAGTAAATATGGCTTATTGATTAGCATATAAATTTTCCAAACATCTGAAGCAGTATCTATCAACTGAAAAATATGTTTGCAAAATAAATTTTCATCGTTTTTATTATGTGCTATATCAAGCAATTTATATTGTCCGTTTTCTTTTATTCCAGTAAATCCGGTATTTGAATACGGATGTGAAATAATAAGTCCGTCTAAACCACAAAGACTAACAGCATCATCCATACTGACTAAATGATATAAAAATTTAGATTGTTCTTTTATAGCATCTAAATTATTCGTGATTTATTTCCTTTTCTTTTATTTCACAAAAATTAAGAGGTATGGAAAACCATACCTCGATAGTATAAATAATTGTTTTTAATAATTCAACTAAAATCTTTGTGTAATAATACACAATAAATAATAATAAATTTCGTCATTTAGAACACTTCGCTTATAATATCTGCCACCCTATTGTTAACTTCTTCTTCGTCTGACTCCATATAAATTCTAGTGGTTGAAACATTTTCTTGTTTCATTGCTTTACGTGTAAAATCAATATCTTTCGTCTTTTTGTAAATCATATTTCCGTATGCCGCTCGTAATCTATGAGGACTAATTTTCTTACCTAATGCTTCTTCTGAATATTTATTAATTATTGCTCGAACGGAACCTTGATTTATACGCTCTTTTCTGTTTGATATAAACAACGCATCACATTCAACTCCTTCTAGCAATTCAGTTCTTTTAATTAGCCAATCTAAAATATAAGCTTTTAGCTTATTTGGAATTGTATAATTGTTCGTTTTATGTTCTTTATCAATAACTTCAAGTCTATTATTATCTAAATCAATTTTATCTAAATCAATTTCGCAAAGTGCTGACTCTCGCATTCCTGTATAAATAAACATATAAAAGATGGCTAAATCTCGCTCTTTCCATTTATTCTGCATACTAATAGCCTTTTTCGAACCAACACCCCTTTCAATAGACTTAAGCATTTTGTCAAGGTCTTCCGTTTGAAGGAATACATGTTTAACATTATCTTTTTTTGTTGGATATTCTATAAACCGAACTGGATTACCATTTATATATTTCTTTTTATCAAGGTAACTAAAAAAGGAATTAAGTGTACTCCATATTTGTCTTCGATACGAAAATGAAGTATACCTAACTCCCTCAGATGTTTCCTTTTTTTCACATATTTTCATATATTTTGCTAAGTCATTATCATCAATTTTAGTACAATCAATTTTATCAATTCTGATACCGTTACTATCTGAATACCACGTTAAAAACTTTTTAAGCTTGGTTACATATTCCAAACAACTTCTAAATTCCTTACTTGTTGAAATATTAAGATAATACTCTGATACAAGTTTTGGCATATTTGCCAATAGTTTTTCTATTTTACTTTCTGTTTTAATTTGATTTTCCAACCTTCCTTGCATAATATTTTACTCCTTTCTATTTACCATAGTAATCTTCGACATTATTAATCCCCAATTTAATCATTTCAAAAATTTCATCATCAATACACCTATAACCATCATCTCCGATAACAATGTGATTTTTTAAAGAAATATGAAATAATCTGTTACAATCAAACAATTTATTTGTAATTACATAATCATCTTGACTCATTTTGCTTGAACAATTTGGATGATTATGAACAATATAATAATTATTCGCTCCTATCATGATTAAAAATCTATATATATTTTTCATTTCCATATCGCAATTTTCTTCTGTACCATGGGAAACCTGATATATTCCTAATATTTTTAAATCAAAAAATGCAATTATATAACAATATTCTTCCATCATATGACTCAAATCAAATGCTTTTTTCATTATATTGTTTATTAATACAACCTCATTTTTGCATTTAATTTTTGGCATATTAATTTCTCTTATTTTATATAATATCGGAATAAAATTATTGTCATATTTTATATCATATTGTATTAAATTCATATTAATTCTCCTATATATTTGGTTGCCAATTTTTATCATTTGTAATTTGTCTTGTCATAATTGAATATTGTTCAAATGATATATAAAACTCATTTCTAGAACCTTCTAAAAATTTGTATTTTTTTATCTTTGTATGATTAA
>JAEEGL011029217.1_pt1 | contig 84262 bp, 66 predicted proteins | sample 9134231 | NCBI WGS metagenome assembly JAEEGL01 (sample SAMN16246548, study PRJNA631951) | gut metagenome | biome: gut microbiome; feature: rumen; material: fiber-attached | host: Bos | place: Iran: Karaj | collected 2018-10
ACTCTGTGAGGCATCATTAATGCGCCGCACTTGCTGCACTTTACAAGGTTCGGAGCAGTCATCTTCCAATTTGCTCTGCGACTGTCTCTTCTTGCCTTGGAATGCTTATTCTTCGGACAAATAGCTCCCATGATCTACACCTCCTTAACTTGGTTGAAAATATCCCGGATAACAGACATTCTTGGATCGAGCTCTGTGCGATCGCAACCGCATTCTCCTTCATTCAGGTTGTGGCCGCAGACTTTGCAAAGACCTTTGCATTCTTCGTCACACAGAACCTTTGTTGGGAACCCAAGCAAGATTTCTTCGTAAATCAAACGATCTACGTCCAAATCGTATCCGCTAATGTACTCTGTCTCATCTAAATTCTGCGCTCTTTCGGTTGATGAAATGTTCATGTCCACTTCTTCGTCGAAATCGACGGGAATCTCGACTCTTTGAGGAACCAGGCATCGACCGCAGGGAATTTCAAGTACAAAACCGCTTTCAGCTTTAATGCTCAGCTTCTTGCCTCCCAAATTCCGGATCGAAACTTCTACGTTCTTCTTTTCGAGGATCCGATATTCATTGCCGCCTTCTTTAAAAACATCAGCCCCGTATTCACAGGTGAAATGCTTCTCAATCCTCGGCAGATTCATAATCTCTGAAAGTGAAATCAACATATTTACTACCTAAACGCATAAAATCACAGTTGTTTATTATAGTTGGCAATAATTGTTTTGTCAACATCTTTTTCAAATTTTTGCTTTGATCCTGTTTTCAAAATCTTCCACCGGTAAAGGCTTGTCAAACAGATAGCCCTGGAACTTTCTGCAGCCGATCTTTTTAAGGAATTCAAACTGCTCTTCTGTTTCCACTCCCTCGGTGATGACATTGGTCTTCAATTTCTCCGCCATCAGGATAACACTTTCAAGAATGTCCCGTCCTCTTTGACCGCTTTCATCTTCCAGGAAATTCATGTCGATCTTCAGTACGTCTATCTTGAAATCCTTAAGGGTGTTAAGTGATGAATAACCGCTTCCGAAGTCGTCCATTTCCACAATGAATCCTGCCTTTTGCAGTTTATCGATCAGTTTCTTGGCATATTCAAAGTTGTTCATGATCGCCGTTTCGGTAATCTCCAGACGCAGTTTTTCGTGAGAAAGTGAGTACTTCTCGGTAAGTCCGGTAAATATATCATATACATCCATGATATACAGATCTCTGGGCGAAATATTAACCGAAAGAGAGATATCCTTAAGTCCCTCTTTATTCTGCCAGCCTTTAAGGATAATACATGCCTGTTCCCAGATAAACTTGTCTATCTCAGCTATTCTGCCGTTTTTCTCAAATATGGGAAGAAATACCGCCGGAGACAGCATTCCTCTCTCGGAATGCATCCATCTGACAAGACACTCTCCGCCTCTGATCGTCCTGTCCCGATCCACCTGAGGCTGTATATAGACCTTGAGTTCATTATTCTCGATAGCAGATGTGAGTTCACCGTTCAGCTTCTGTTCCTCAACAACTCTGTCCTTCATGTAATTGTCATAGAACTCAATGGACTTGGTGTAATCACCTTTAATGTGTGTTATAGCCATGAGCGCCCTGTCGCACATTACCGAAACGGGGATATCCTCTGTGATCTCATATACTCCCACATAGCACTTGAAGGAATAGTTTTTGTGAAGATTGAGATCATCCATGAGTTTCTTTGCATTTTCTACAAAAATATCCTGTTCGAAACGGTCCTTGGGTAATATCAGTGCAAAACGATCACCGCCCAGTCTCCCGTATACATCGTCCTCTCGGCAGGCTTCCCTAAGCATTTCTGCAAAATGGATCAGAAGATTGTCACCTGCATTTTCGCCGAAAAGTTCATTTACGATCTTAAAATTGGCTATATCGGAACATATCATGACATAGCGCTTGTCAGGATTGGCCTTGATCAGCTGTTCGCATTGATCATAGAAATAATCTCTGGTGTAAAGTCCCGTAAGCGCATCATGAGTCGCACGATAAAAAGCCTCTTCCCGTCTCCTGGTATCCTCTGTAATATCAAGTATATGGAAGAAACAGCCGATGTAATCACCGTTTTTTTCTTCCATCCTGTTGAACTGAAGCTTGTAATATTTTCTTTCTCCGTCGATCACAAAACTTTTGTTCAAGGAGAACGTATCGATCTCTTCCAGTTTTCCGCCTTCGATCCACTCTTCCACCTTGCGGTCCAGTGTTTTGCGTTCCTCTTCACCTATCTCTCTAAGATCGATCCCAAAATCAAAGTATCTGTTGACATATTCGTTGATATAGATCAAAAGGTTCTCATTATCAAAAACCATCAGGCCGCTTTCCATATCATCCGCCACTTGATTCATTGTCCGCATGATCAAATGACCCGGTACGTAATTTATAGTGAAATAACTGATACATACCCCAATAGCGGCATATGTCAGCACAGACCAGTCCACCGGCAATGAAAAGGACATATATGCAACATTCAAAAGTATGGCAACCATAAGGGTAAATACTATGCACATGTATCTGATCCTGTAAAACCTGGGAGACTTTATAGCCTTAACTATCAGGATAACGAAGGAAGCCACGATCATGGAATAGCATATGGAAAGATGGATATAATAAGGGATCTTTTCAGCTATCTGATAGTAGTCTCCCACAAATCCCGGATCATGAAAAAGGGTCACCGTAAAATTGTGTTTGGTAAAGATATTGGTCAAAAGAGAGACAATATCCAAAACACATAAAACATCAAAAACAGTTCTTAAGATACGATATTTCTTCTTGACGTAAACGATACAGAAATATAAAAGAGCAAGCAAAAGAAAATCCAGCGAAATAAAATATACTTCAAAGGCTATGAGTGAACCTGTTTCCGAAAGCCCCCATCCATTTGCCAGATTGGCAAGCATAGCAACAAGACCGCCGTAAAATGCGGCGATCAGCGATCTTTTTCTTACATCCTTGTTATGCTTCACAAAATAAATGATGTAAATCGAGAATGCAGTTGAAAAAAACAACATTAAAACGCAATATGCAAGTCTCATCGGTTCTCCTTCGGATTTGTGCGCAGATAGTTCAAATTCTTTCTAATAGATTATCACAAAGGCAAAATGTTTTCAATTATTTAAAAATTAAAAAAAATGCCGTGTATTTTCACACGGCTTTTGATAATCTGATCAGATAAGAGCTATGGTCTCTCTTGCGATAGCAAGTTCCTCATTTGTGGGGATCACAAGCACCTTTACTTTGGAATCGGGTGTGGAGATCACCATCTCCTTGCCACGAAGCTTGTTCATTTCATCATCAAGCTTAACTCCGAGATAGCCAAGGTAAGCACAGATCCTTGAACGTGTCTTACCGTCATTTTCTCCGAGGCCTGCTGTAAATACGATAGCGTCTACACCGTTCATCGCAGCAACATAGCTTCCGATGTACTTTGCAACTCTGTAAACAAATGCTTCAACCGCATCCTTTGCTCTCTCATTGCCTGAATTTGCGGCAGCTTCAAGATCGCGGAAATCGCTGGACACGCCTGAAAGGCCGAAAACTCCGGATTTCTTGTTGAGGATGTTCAACACCTCGTCAACAGTCTTGTTTTCCTTGTTTGCAATATACTGAACAACAGCGGGATCAACATCACCGCTTCTTGTTCCCATGATAAGACCTTCAAGGGGAGTAAGTCCCATGGAAGTGTCAACGCACTTGCCGTTAACAACTGCCGAGAGAGATGCACCGTTACCCAGATGGCAAACGATAACCTTGGAATTCTTGGGATCGAGTCCGCCAAATTCAATCGCTCTCTTGGAAACGAAGGAATGACTTGTACCGTGGAAGCCGTACTTACGGATAGCGTACTTGTCATAGTACTCATAAGGGATCGCATAAGTATATGCCTTCTTGGGCATGGTCTGATGGAATGCTGTATCAAATACGGCTACCTGAGGTGTGTTGGGCATAAGAGCTTCGCACGCTTCGATACCGATGAGGTTTGCGGGATTGTGAAGAGGTCCCAGATCGAAGCACTCACGGATAACTCTCTTAACATCGGGATTAACAACGATGGATTCCGAATAGTACTTTCCTCCGTGGAGTACTCTGTGTCCTACCGCATCGATCTCCTTCATGTCGGAGATAACGCCCCAGTTCTTGTCAAGCAAAGCATCGATGACAAGCTTAACAGCAGCCTTGTGGTCGGGCATAGGCTCTTTTCTTTCCTTAAAGCCCTCCTTACCTGTGGGGGTATGTGAGATCATAGATCCGTCCATACCGATCTTTTCGCAAATACCTTTTGCGAGAACGGACTCATTTTCCATATCGATGAGCTGATATTTAAGGGATGAGCTTCCGCAGTTTAAAACCAATACTTTCATTTTTGTCTCCTATAGATCGGGCAGGGTACCCTGCCCGTTGATGATTTGAATTACTTCTGCTGTGCCTGAACAGCTGTGATGGCAATAACGCCTACGATATCCTCGGTAAAGCATCCGCGGGAAAGATCGTTTACGGGAGCTGCGATACCCTGAGTCATAGGACCGTATGCTTCAGCCTTTGCAAGTCTCTGAACAAGCTTGTAGCCGATGTTTCCCGCATCGAGGTCGGGGAAGATGAGGGTGTTTGCATGACCTGCAACCGCACTGCCGGGAGCCTTGGAAGCGCCTACGGAAGGAACGATAGCTGCGTCGAGCTGAAGCTCACCGTCGATCTGGAATTCGGGATAATCATTCTTTGCGATCTCTACAGCTGCCGTAACCTTGTCGATGTCGGCATGCTTTGCCGATCCCTTGGAAGAATGTGAAAGGAGTGCAACCTTTGCGGGCTTTCCTACAAGTGCTTCAAAGCTCTTTGCGGAGCTGCCGGCGATTGCTGCGAGTTCTTCGGATGTGGGGTTCTGAACAAGACCGCAGTCACCGAATACGAAGGTTCCATCTTCACCGAATTCACAGTTGGGAACAACCATGATGAAGAATGCGGAAACAAGCTTTGTTCCGGGTGCTGTCTTAAGGATCTGCAGGCAGGGACGAAGTGTGTTTGCCGTGGAATGGCAGGCTCCGGAAACAACACCGTCAGCGTCTCCCATCTTAACCATCATTACCGCGAAGGTTGTATAGTCTGTGGTAAGAGACTCTCTTGCCTTTTCGGGTGTCATGCCCTTCTTCTCACGAAGTTCAACGAGCTTGTCAATGTAGCTCTGTAATTTATCCGTTTTATTGGGATCGATCCTCTTTGCCTTGGAAATATCGAGTCCCTGAGCCGTTTTTTCAATCTCTTCATCGGAACCGACAAGAACAATGTTTGCCGTTCCCTCCTTAAGTGTGATGGCTGCAGCTTCCATCACTCTTCTGTCTTCTGTCTCGGGAAGAACAATAGTTTTAAGGCTCTGCTTTGCTCTTGCCTTAATTCCTTCAATGAAACTCATATGTTTTCTCCTTTCGAATTCGGTGCAAAAAACTCATGACCCTCGCAGTATAACAAGGATAGCTTTGCACATTCTGATTTATTATAGTATAATCTTTTGAGTAAAACAAGAACTAAATTCAAAAGATACGCATGTCGGAGGCTTACAATTATATGAAGGTCGCATCTATAATAGCAGAATTCAATCCCTTTCATAACGGGCATATGTACCTCGTTAACGAGGTAAGGGAAAAATGCCGTGCGGACTACGTTGTGGCCTTTATGAGCGGTGATTTTGTGCAGCGTGGAGCCCCTGCGGTCTGCGATAAATTTCTTCGTGCCGAGATTGCCGTAAAATGCGGTGTCGACGCTGTATTTGAATTGCCTGTGGTTTATGCTTCTTCCGCCGCTCCGGACTTTGCCTTCGGAGGAGTCAGCCTGGTGAACGGTCTCGGCTGCTCGGATCTTCTTGCTTTCGGAAGTGAATGCGGTGATCTTGAAGCCCTGAAAAAAGCTTCGGATCTTCTTTCCGACGAAACACCCGAATTTAAAGCAGAACTGACAGCGGCTCTAAGATCCGGTCTGTCCTATCCCTCAGCCGTTTCAAAGGCAGCTTCGGCTTTTGCGCCGGAAGTTTCCGATATACTTGCGACTCCCAACAATACACTGGGCATAGAATACCTTAAGGCTCTCAAAAAAACCGGTTCCGTGGTGTCCCCTTTCACATTGAAACGGCACATTTCCTCCCATGACGGAACTCTGCCGTTAACAGACTCAAACACAGGACTTTCTTACACCGGAGCCTCTTACATAAGAAAGCATATGCTTGCTTACGAAAAGCAAAACGAGCTTTCAAAATGCATTCCCGATGCTGCGGCTGAACTCATCAGAAAAAACCTTTCAAAACAGCTTCCCGTTTCCGAAAACGACTTCACTCTCCCTCTTTCCCTGCTCCTTTCAAGCATGTCCGAAGAGGAGATCAACGCTCTCCCGGGAAATGCGGATACAAAGGCAAAATTAAAAAAATACCGTGGGGAATTTCTTTCTTTTGAAGAACTCAAAAACCGTATAAAAGACAAAAGCATGACCGAGACCGCTGCGGGACGTCTTTTGATCCATGCTCTCCTTAAGATCAAGGACAAGGACACAGACAGGGTTACCGGTGCTTCCTATCTTCGGCTCCTTGCCATGAACCGCTCGGCTTCTCCCCTGTTAAAAAAGATCAAGGAAACGGCTGTACTTCCCCTGATCACAAAAATGGCGGATTTCGACTCGGATTCATGTCCCATGCTTAAAAAGGATATATATGCTTCGGATCTCTATTGTAAGGTGGTTAAGGAAAAATTCGGCATTTCCTTCAAAAACGACATCATCCGTTCTCCTTTCATCAACTGACATCCGTGCAAAAAAACAAGCGCTTCAAAAAACGAAGCGCTTAAATTTTTAGTCGTTATTCCTCATGAATCCTTCGGGATTAACGTTATAATCTTCATTATCCCCGTCATCCTTTTCGATCTCATCATCCGAACCGATCTCGGGAGCAACCTCTTCGCAAAGCTCCCTTCTGTTGTCGGTAACGATCTTGAGATTACGAGTCAAAGCCTCGATGTACGCCTCGGACTTGGCTTTTACATCCTGTACGGATGCGGAAAGAACATTCTCGATCTGCATAAGCATATCTTTTGTATACTCGTAAGCGCCGTTTCTTAACTGCTCAGCCTCATAATTTGCCGCAGCTACGGTCTCTTCCGCCTGCTGATTGGCACGTACCATGAATTCATTTGCCTGAAGATAAGCCTGACGCATGATCTCGCTGTCATGTATCATAGCATCCGCTTTAACCGCGGAATCATCCACATACTTCTGAGCCTTGATCTCTGCCTCGCGCAAAATATCTTCTCTTCTTTCAAGGATCTTCGAACACCTTGAAACTTCGTCGGGAATCCTGAGCTTCAGTTCATCAAGTTTATCCAACAGTTCATCCTTTGAAACTATGATAAGAGAATTGGAAAACCCCTTGGGTTTGCAAGTCTCAATATATTCATATATATCATCGATTGCCTGTTCAATTCTTTTGGAACTCATAACTTTAATCCTCCGTACGCTTGTTATACTTTGCATAAATATCGCTCATGATGCATTTCGGAACAAAGGCCGAAATATCACCGCCGTAAGATGCTATCTCTCTTACAAGACTCGAGCTTACAAAAGAATATTCAATACTGGTTGTAAAAAATACCGTGTCAACATCGGGGCACATCTTGTGGTTTGTCTGAGCTATCTGGATCTCATACTCAAAATCCGTAACCGCTCTCAATCCTCTTACAATGAAATCCGCTTTCTCAAGCCTCGCAAAATCCACCAGAAGTCCGTCATAGGTTTCTATTCGGACATTGGGAATATCTTCGGTGACTTTTTTTAAAAGCTCCACTCTCTCGTGAGCGGAAAAAAGCGGCTTTTTGGAGCTGTTTTGAAGCACTCCTATGATCAATTCGTCGGAAAGCTTTGAAGCACGCTTGATAATGTCAAGATGACCGAGCGTGACCGGATCGAAGCTTCCGGGATATATGCCTTTTTTCATACAATTTCCTAACTGTTCATTCTGCTTTTCGAATAAACACATGTTTACTGTTTTTGTAAAGTTTTTCTTTGTATATCTCAAATCCCAGCTGAGGTACATAACTCAGATCGGTGATCTTTGACGCTTCCACAATGATCCGTGTTTCCCCGCTTACAAGAACCGAATCCTTGAGTTTTTCCAAAACCCTTTTTTCGTGTTCGTTGTTGTAAGGCGGATCCATGAATATAAAGTCATAGGCAGCTTTTTCCGCTTCCAGAACGGTAAGCGCGGCGAGAGCATCGTTGGCCATCACCCTCGCTCTGTCCAAAAGCCCCGTTGTACGCAGGTTTTCTTTCATGACCTCCAGTGAAGCCCTGCTGTTGTCAACCATGACCACCTTGCTTGCCCCTCTGCTCATCGCTTCTATTCCGATCGCTCCCGTTCCCGAGAACAGATCAATGAAGGAACTGCCTGCAATGTAAGGATTGATGACATTAAACAGCGTTTCTTTTGTATTGTCTTGTGTAGGTCTTACTTCCATGCCGGGAACGGCTTTCAAAAGTAAATGCCTTTTTTCTCCTGCAATAACTCTCATTTTAGTCTATTTAACCCAATAATTCAACAATTCTTTTTATAGATTTTTTATTGATATTTTTAGTTTCCGTACCGGCTGTTGCCCGGGGCCAAAACTATTGCTCCCTCATGCTGTTTTTGATGATCTTGTTAATGGCAGCAAAATCATGAAGGGCTTTTTTGCCGATCTTGAAGATCTTCTTCATGTTTATCGAATTCACACCGCCCTGACGGGGTCTGAAAGTAATGGGCAGGAACTTAACGTTATAGCCCTTTTTGATAAACAATACGGAGATGATGACATTCGAAAGGTTATAGTTCTCGGGAATGTACCCGATCTCCTTCTTAAGACTCTCGGCTTTCATGAGTCTGAAGGGTGTGTTTGCGTCCGTAACCTTTACGCGGAAGCAAAGTCTGCAGACGAATTTCAGGGTCTTTGTAACAAACACTCTCGAAAAGCCGTCCTGTCTTCCCTTTCTGTGTCCGATGACCATATCATTGTTCTCTCTGAGCTGCCAGAATGAGTCAAATTCAGAGGGAAGGGTCTGTCCGTCGGAATCGGTCTGGAATATATAGTCCGCTCCGTTTTTGATCGCATAGTCATAGCCGAAAAGAATGGTTGCCCCATGTCCGCCGTTGGGTTTTGTAAGCGGTATCATCTGAGGTCTTGTCTCACTCAGCTTTACAAGGATGTCATAGGTGTCATCCTTACTTCCGTCATTAACAATGACCAGGCGTGAGTCGGAACCGTACTTCTCAACCACGGGATACCAGTCGTTAACAACATTCTCAATGTTATCTCTTTCGTTATAAGCGGGTATTACAATATAAAGTTTGTCCATTTTATTTGCCGGACCGACGCCCTCGCATCGATCCAATCCTTTCTCCCCTTAAGGGTTAAATATCAATTGTTATATATGGGTTGATTGGTATCAAATACACGATAACCCCAAAGCGGATCCCCTTTGGAATAAACTTCCTTGTAGGTCTTTGAAAGCAATTCTTCGAATTTTTCATAGGTCAGTTCTTTTGTGACGAAATCCACTATCTCATCGGGTTCCAAATCGCCAAAATCCCCTTTTCCCGGTTTTAAGAAGAAGAAATCACGGGCATCATGATCCATAATGATATAATCGATATCCGCTTTATAGACATAATATGCCAGAGTGCTTGGATCCGTTGAATAGTATATCTTTTTGGCCATGTCGAACCTTGTTCGGGAATCATAGCCCGCGCTCCATACACAATAGAGATGCCGGAGATAAAACATGCGACCGCTCATTACTATATCATCCAAAGCAGCCGTACTGCCGAAAACTATATCCTTTGGCTCCACATTTTCCTTAAGCCACATGGTTATATCACTATTCAGATCATTCTGCGTATAATACCTGTCCTCGTTTTTCTGGATCACAAGCTCCGCAGCTCCGGTCGCCGTCAAGATAACGATCAGGCAGGTCGCCAGAATGGCACTGACCACTCCCGGCTGTCTGTACAATGAGGAAACAAAGTGTGCCGTAAACATTGAAACAAGCATGAGCGATATGATCACCCATTTATGATTTACTCCTATGTCGGGTGTCAGCGAAAGATAGAACGACATGACAAAAGGAACCAATACCACAAGGAACATATATCTTGCAGTTCCTCTCACCAGCAGCATTCCGAAGGCCGCGATCAAAAGAGTGATGCCCGTAAGCATGACTACATACTGAATTGTACCGAATACGGTTTTATTATCGGCAAGAAAACCGTATACATATTGAGGCTTAACAGCTTCCCCGAATATAAAGAACCGGGATTGAAGTACAGAAAGTCCGACCGATATCAAAGCTGTTATGAGATGATCCAGTCTGCATACGGAAAAAGCCGCCATAAAGAAAAGCATACCCAATGTGGCAATAAGCGCAGAACCGTGCCAGAAAGCCAATGCTCCCAAAAACAAGCCGGTTCCGACAGCAGCCACGGGATTCTTAACCGCAAAAGAATCCCTCGAGAAAAAGCATATTCGGACATAATCCACCCATGTGGGTTCCAATCCCACACGGATCATTTCCGGTTCTCTCTCTTCTCCGTCCTCCTCGTCCGTTTGAGGTGCTCCGGTCCTCAATACAACAACTCCCTCTTTTTTCAGTTGAATGAGGTTTTCTCCCATTTCCCAAAGGTAAGGAAGGAATATGATAAGGGCAAGCAAAAGTGCGGTGATACCAAACGCAAAATGTCTTTGGTTACAGAATACTCTTGTGCACCAGAATCCCCAGCTTTCATGCTCTGTATAATTAAAATAATGTCCGGTTGTCAAAAGGTTCTGCAAGGCATTTCCCGTTCTGTCCTCCCCCAAAAACCTGAACACGGAAAAAGAGCTTCGGAAGGTGAACAAAAGACCACCGATCCAAGCTGTAAGTCTGCACTTGAAGATATTCACGGTAAGCGTGAACAGGAGCAGATAGGTGCAAAAAAGATTCATGATACTGGGAAGATTAAAAGCATGATCGATCCTCAGACCGAGGAATTCAAGATTCCCCGCAAGAAAGTCGTGCATAAAATGATATCTGATATCCTCTCCGCCATAATAGGGATATTCGGTAGGAAAATTGTTTCCGAAGGAAAACGAGCGGATCATGCTGATATGCGCGCCGAAATCGGAAACAACCGATGTTCCGGTATTAAGAACACCATCCGCCACAAAAAAAGTTTTATACATTATAACAATGCAAAACCACAAAACGATCCCCGCATATACGGAGTAGGTGTAGTCTCCGTTCCAGAAAAACTCCTTCAACATGCGAAGATCCACTTTGTTGATCTTGTGACGGCTGATCGCCATTCCGTAGAACAGTGAAAAGGCAGCCGCAAGCATTCCCAATACGATAACATTTCCGTATACCAAGGGCTTCGGTTCGTTTCTGCATATGTAGGCAACCAAATACACCAGCCACGTAACTATCATCGTTCCGGTAATGTACCAGGCCGGAAGCAGCACATAATAAGCGGGCAATTTTATAAGACTGCCGTTCTCTCTTTTTACGTAAGCTCTTGCGATGAGCTTCGGAAAAAAGATCTTACAGAACATATATCCCGTAACTATGCAGATAAAAAGATAAAATACTCCAAGCATAACCCAAATTCCATTCCCTTTAGTTTATTTTTCTCGAGATTATATAACGCGGCCTTCCCTTGATCTCATGATATATCCTTTCAAGATACAATCCGATGATTCCCAGACAGATCATTATGGCAGAGCCGATAAACAATAAAAGCAGAATTACCGTTGTAAAGCCTTCAAGGGAAGCTCCCATGAAGTACCTTACAAAGGTCTGTATCCCCAATCCGACTGCAATGGCAAAGATCAAAAAGCCGAGATAGATGATCAGCTTCAAAGGTGCGGAAGCATAAGACGTGATCGAAGTGACCGCAAGGCTCAAAAGTCTGCTGAAGGTCCACTTTGATCTGCCTTCCACCCTGTCCTTGACTTCAAAAGGCACTTTCTTTCTGTTAAAGCCTACCCATGCGGACATTCCCCTGAAGAAGGTGATCTTTTCGGGCATTTCCTGCATGGCGGTAACCACTTTGCGGTCAAGTAATTTGAAATCCGAAGCATTACGAAGATCGATCTTGGTAAGCCTTAAAAGAAGTCCGTAGAACAGTTTTGCCATTCCCCTGTAAAAACCGCTCTCATGTCCTCTGTCGGATTTAACGCCTTCCACAACATCCGCATCCTCTTCTCTCCATATGCGGACAAATTCCGGGATCAATTCCGGCGGATGCTGAAGATCCGAATCGATGACCACAACAGCTTCCCCCTTCGTTTCGTCAAGTCCCGCACACAATGCGGCTTCCTTGCCGAAATTTCTGCTGAGGCGGACACTTCTGATCCTGCCGTTGTTCACGGCAAGTTCGGAAAGAGCCTCCCAGGAATTATCCGTGGAGCCGTCATCCACAAGTACAAACTCATAATTTAAATTGGCATTTTTAAGAATCTCCTCAACCGTTTCAACCGAGGAAGTGATATGCTTTCCCTCGTTGTATACGGGCATTACGACGGAGATCAATGAATTTATATCCCTCACCACGAAGCGTCCTCTTTTTTGAATTCTGTAAGCTCCTCCATGGAGCATATCTCTTCGGCAACCACTCTGTTGGCCTGATTGACTATCATGGCTTCAAAAAGGTTTCTGATGCCTCTGGCATTGCCGAATTCTTTTTTCTCATTCTCGTTCATCGCCGAAAGATAATGTTTGAGATCCTCAAGCATCTCTTCCCCAACGGTAAACCCGTTTTTCTTCGCCATTCCGTTCATTATACTGCACAGCTCGTCGTCAGAATAATCGGGGAAGGTGATAAAACGGTTAAAACGGGAAACAAGACCCGTATTGCTTTTAAGAAACTTCTTCATTTCATCGGTATAGCCCGCAACAATGACCACCAGATCGTTTCTGTGATCCTCCATGAGCTTTACCAGAGTGTCCAGTGCCTCGCCTCCGAAATCATTGGAGGTGCTGCTCACCAGTGCATATGCCTCGTCGATAAAAAGCACTCCGCCGAGACTCTTTTCAACCACTTCTTTAACCTTCAGAGCCGTCTGTCCCACGTAGCCCGCCACAAGTCCGGATCTGTCGGTTTCGGTAACCGTGCCCTTGGACAGGATACCCAGCTCTTTGTAGATGTTACCGACTATTCTGGCAACCGTAGTCTTCCCCGTTCCCGGACTGCCGGTAAACACCATGTGATAGGACATCTCGATCTGAGGCAATTTGAATTCTTCCCTCATCTTCCGTACTTTTATGAGATTAATGAGGGATCTGATCTCTCTCTTAACCTCATCAAGGCCCACAAGGGAATTCAATTCTTCAAGATATTCATCCAGTCTCGAGTCTCTGATCCTCTCAACGATGGTTTCCGTCTTCTTTTCCTCTTCGGCTTCAGCCGCGGGCTCGATGGTCTTCTTCTCTTCCGTCTTCTTGTCCATCATGCCTTCAACATCGCTGTATTCGTCAATAATGCCGCTTGCAGCGGGGCGAAGCTGTTCGGGTGTATAGAAAAGGTGAAGCACCTTGTATTTCTCAAAATCACAATCAGCCGCTTCAAGCTGACTTGCACTGTCCGCCAATTCCCCATGACACAGCTTTTTAAAAATGTATTTGCTGTCCACGCATTGATTGGCATTCCTGTTGTTGGTCAAAAATGTGCTGACCTTGTCAAAATAGAGACCGAGATACTTTGTTGCGATGGGCAGGGATTTGATCTCCATATTATAAGCCATGCACAGCAATATGTTCACGATAGCGTCAAAGAACAGCGCTGCCGTTCCCGAGCTCTTTTCCATGTCTCTTAAGGACAACAATTGAAACAATATGGGCGGAGTACGCTGAAAACGTTCCGCATCCTCATAAAGCTTGGTATCGGAAACAGCATTTCGTATCAGATCCCCTGCGGTTTCGGAAAGAGCCGCAACGAAGGATTTTTCACCCTCGGTCAACTGATTGCAATACTTCGCAAAGCATACCAAAAGAGATTCCGCGTAAATATCAAGTATCTGATCCGCCGAGGCATGGAGCACCTGTTCGGGTGTTTCCCAATAACCTTCGTTACGGAGCAGCGCGCAAAATTTACGAAGAACCTTATAATTGTCTGCCGCTATCTTATACAATTGTTGTTGTGAGTAGTTTTTATCAGCCATCTCTCGTCTCAAATAATATAATATATCACTCTATATCGTAACATAATTATCAAAAAATTGGAATACTTCTTTTGCGCCGCCCTCATACATTTTTTGAACGATGTCGTTCAATTCTCTGTCTTCAAGGGAAGTCACAGCCTCATTTGCCGAATTCAAAAGACCTGCGTCGTTGTAAACATCTCCGAGTTTAAAATACATTTCTCCGCACTGTCTGATCCCGAAAAGGTCCCCGGGTCCTCTCATCCTGAGATCTTCGTTTGCGATCTCAAAACCGTTGTTCGACTTGAGCAGAACGCCGAGTCTTTCCTTTATCTCATCGCTCTCCTTACCGTAGACAAAAATGCAATAGGATTGATGTTTACCTCTTCCCACTCTTCCTCTGAGCTGATGAAGCTGAGCAAGTCCGAAGCGTTCGGCGTTTTCTATCATCATCACTGTGGCATTGGGAACATTCACTCCCACTTCAACTACAGTTGTAGAAACCAGTACATCCGACTCTCCGTTTTTAAACCTTTCCATAACTTCATTTTTTTCTTTCGGTTTCATCTTACCGTGAAGTTTGTCTATTCTCAGAGTGTTTCCGAAAATATCCTTCAGTTTTTCCGTATAGTCGGTCACGTTCTCAAGCTCAGAATCTTCCTCGGCATCAATCATGGGACAGATGATATATGCCTGCCTGCCCTCTTCTATCTGCTTTCGTATGAAGTTGTAGGCGGTATTGCGGTAGCCTTGTCCGACGACACAGTTTTTTATGGCCTGTCTGTCGGACGGCATGGTGGTGATCCTTGAAATGTCCATATCCCCGTAGAGCATCATTGCAAGTGTCCTGGGAATGGGAGTCGCACTCATTACGAGTATGTGAGGACTGATCCCCTTTTTACTTAAGCTCTCCCTTTGCCTCACACCGAAACGATGCTGCTCGTCCGTGACACAAAGACCAAGCTTGTCAAATACAAGTTTTTCCTGAAACAGGGTATGTGTGCCGATCACAATGTCTGCTCTGTGCTCCGCTATATCCGAATAGACCTTCTTCTTTTCGGCCGCAGTCATGGAACCCACCAGCAGACAGCATTTAAGGCCGTATCTGTCCATATCCTTTTGCATGGACTCATAATGCTGCTTTGCCAACACTTCCGTGGGCGCCATGATAGCTCCCTGATAGCCCGAACCCGCCACCATGAGCAGCGCCAGCTCCGCCACGACGGTTTTTCCGGAGCCCACATCTCCCTGTATCAGCCTTGCCATAACACGACCCGATGTAAGGTCATTTTTGATCTCTTCAAACGTCTTTATCTGATCCGAAGTCAGCTCGTAGGGAAGCTTCCCGATCAGATCGTCACATTCTCCGTTATCTTTGATCACGAGACTGCTTTCCTTTACTTCCCGTCCCAGAGACATTTGTCTTAAAAAAACCATAAAAAGGAAAAACTCTTCAAAAACCAGCGAACGTCTGGCTTCCATCATTGTCTCACGGCTCTTCGGAAAATGCATTTCCGTGACCGCGTGATTCTTCTTCAGCAATTCATATTTTTTTCTGAATTTTAAAGGTACAAACTCAGGCATATCTCCCGTAATGGTCAAGGCCTGTTTCATGGACTTTCTGACCGTATTCAGGGTCAGTCCCGCAGTCAGAGGATACACGGGCTGTAAAGCGGTCTGCAGCCTGTAATAGTCCTCTCTTTTATAGATCTTGGGCTGCTCCAGCTGCAATTTCTTACCCTTGAGTCGGACTTTTCCTCTGAATATAAAATGGTAGCCGGATTTTAATTCGAACTTTACATAGGGCTGATTAAACCAAACCAGTTCGATACTGCCTGAAGGATCCGTAACAATGCAGGTGAGGATCTTGATCCTTGAAGCATAGCCGGGGGTGACCACCCTTGAAACCAGTCCGCATATGACTCCATCCTCTCCTTCTTTCAACTCAGCTATGGGTTTCGGATCGGAAAAGGTGTCATATCTTGTGGGATAAAAAGTAAGGAGTTCTCCGACACTTTCAACTCCCAGTTTTTCAAATAGTTTTTGAGTCTTTTCGCCTATGCCTTTGATAGAGGAAACAGAATCCTTAAGTTCCATAGATCTTCCCTTTCGTTTACGGCTAAGATTCTACCACTTTTGCCTGTTTACGGCAAGCAAAGAGGCTTCCCTTTCGGGAAGCCTCCGTATTTAACCGTCGGTTGATCATTCAACCGAAATAATGTAGTAGTAAATAGGCTGATCGCCTTCGTGAACCTCCACTTCCACGGAAGGATATTGCTCCGAAATCCTGCTTGCAACAGCATCGGCTTCTTCCTGAGTCTTTTCCTGACCGAAATAGATAGTAACAAGTTCGGAATTTTCATCGATCATCTGATCCGCAAGTTCAACCGCAACCTGCTCGGCATCGCTTCCGATGGCTTTAATCGTCTTGTCATCAAGGCCCATGATGTCATTCTGCTTAATGTCAAAACCGTCAATGGACGTGTCTCTGACCGCATAGGTGATCTGACCGGTCTTAACGTTTCTTAAAGCTTCCGTCATAGCCGCTTCGTTTTCTTCGGGTGAATTGTCATACATATAATTGATCAAAGCGGATATGCCCTGAGGTATCGTCTTTGAAGGTATAACGATGACATTCTTGTCTGTTGTCAGCATTTTTGCCTGCTGAGCGGCAAGTATGATGTTTCCGTTGTTGGGAAGCACATAGACATTGTCGGCATTGACCTTTTCGATGGCATTCATCACATCATCCGTTGAAGGATTCATTGTCTGACCGCCCACAATGATCTTGTCGACGCCGAGTCCGAGGAGGATCTCATCAAGTCCCGCGCCTATGGAAACAGCCACAAAGCCGTCCTTCTTTCGAGGTTCTTCGGTCTTGGGTGCCTCAAAACCCTTTTCCTTCTTTTCGGCTGTCTTTGCAACAGCTTCCTGCTCTTCAAACTTGTCCGAATTATCCGGTACAAAGTTTACGCGCTCATTAGCGCCTTCACTTGTATTGTCTATCTTGATCTGTGTCAGCTGACCGTACTTGATGGCCTTTGACAAAACCGCACCGGGATCGTTGGTAGCGATCATGATCTTGTACAGACCGTCTCTTGAAGCTACCGTGATACGTCCTCCGACGGTTTCAAGGAAATTTTTAAAACCGCTTTCCTCAACTCCTGTGAGTTCTTTTTCGGGGATTACAAGAAACTCTGCACTGTAATCGTATTCAACCTTCGCGGCACTATCTTCAGCCTTAACTTCCGAATCAAAGGGGATCGGATTACCGTTAAGGGCATTGAGTGCGCCTCTCATAACTTCGAGAAGTCCCGCACCGCCCGAGTCTACAACACCTGCTTCTTTAAGAACGGGAAGAAGTTCGGGTGTATACTCCAGCGCTTCCTGCATCTTTTCAATGATACGATTGAAATACTCTTCCATGCTGTCGATCTTGTCCGACAGCTCTCTCGCGGTTTCCGCGCCGACTCTGGCAACCGTAAGGATGGTTCCTTCTTTCGGCTTCATAACGGCTTTATATGCCGTTTCAACTGCTCTTTCAAATGCATCCGCAATGATCTCTATTGTGAGTTCATCCTTATCCTGAATGATCTTCGTGAAACCACGAAGAAGCTGAGAAAGGATAACGCCGGAATTTCCTCTTGCTCCCCTTAAGGATCCGGAAGCAATTGCTTTTGCGAGGGGCTTCATGCTGAGTTCCTCTAAAGCCACCACTTCCTTGGCCGCCGACATTATGGTAAGGGTCATATTCGTACCCGTATCACCGTCGGGAACAGGAAACACGTTCAACTCGTTGATAATCTCTTTCTTTGCTTCCAAAGTCTTTGCCGCTGTCAAAAAAGCCTCCTGCAGCATGGAAGCGGTTATGGTATTCGAATTCACTTGATTTTCCTCCTAAGATCGACGCGCATCAATCGATTGCTCTCACGCCTTCTACCAAAACGTTAATTTTCTCAACCTTAAGGCCGGAAAATTCTTCGACTTTGTACTTCACATTGCTGATAAGATTGCTTGCAACGGAAGAAATGTTCACCCCATATGACACGATGATGTGAAGATCAATAATGATCTTATTGTCGGCCGTAACCGTAACGCCTACACCGTGCTTTAAATTTTCTCTTTTAAGAAGTTTTGCAATGCCGTCTTTAACGCTGATACTTGCCATTCCGACAATACCAAAGCATTCAACCGCGGAAGAGCCCGCATATTTTGCGATAACATCATTGTCAACCGCAACATTACCGAGATTGGTATTCATTGTCCCCGTATTCGAACTCATAAACTTTACCTCCTGATCAATAATAAACAGACCTTTCCGGTCTTTTTTCACTTTAATCATTTCCTACAAAAATTAAGCTTTCAGCGTTGAAAGTATACCTTAAAACACTCAAAAAATAAACCCTTTTGAGCAAACTTGATTATTATTTAATGTTTCGGGCGTCGAGTTAACAATTTTGTAACCGACTTGTATTTTGAGTATTGAGCTTACTTTTATCAAAAAGAAAAAGACGTGTCTACACTCAAGACACGTCTTAAAAACTCTTAATTTAATTAAGCGCGCTCCACTTTGCCGGATCTGAGGCAAGAAGTGCAAACATACATCTTCTTGTTTCCCTGGGGAGTCTTTACACGAACTGACTTAACGTTGGACTTCCACATCTTGTTCTCTCTTGCGGACACGTGGCTTCTGGAGAAGCTGAGCTGCTTTCCGAAAAGGCCGCCCTTATTGCAAATTGCACATTTAGCCATTGAATTATACCTCCTATGGTCACATTTCTTTTAATTATTTTCTTAAACCAAGCTTCTCGATCAAAACACGATAGCCGTCAAGGTCTGTCTTCTTGAGATACTCAAGCATACCGCGTCTCTGACCTACCATCTTAAGAAGACCTCTACTTGAATGATGATCCTTGTCATTGTTCTCAAGATGAGCGGTGAGCTCGTTGATCCTCTCGGTAAGAAGAGCGATCTGAACCTCGGGTGAACCTGTGTCATTGGGGGTTCTGCCGTAAGCAGCGATGATTTCTGCTTTCTTTTCCTTTGTAATCATGAGATTATCCTCCTAATTCTTAAATATCGCCATAAGCTAAGAAGCGGTTGGAGTGTGTTGCCATCCTCCGAGCTTAGGTTAAAAATGGGCTTGTTTTTTCACAAGCCCAAACAATATATCACAATAATTATTTTTTGTAAACCGATTTTTCTAAAATCTGTGAATAAACAGTCCCGAACGAAGCTTAGGCTCGAACCATGTGGATTTGGGAGGCATGAGTAAGCCTGCATCCGCCACGTCAAAAAGCTCCGTTATGGATGTGGGGTACATGGAGAAGGCCACCATCATATCGTTCTCGCATCTTCTTTCGAGTTCCGCAAGACCTCTGATCCCGCCCACAAAATCTATGCGCTTGTCGGTCTTGGGATCGAGAATACCAAGCACGGGTGCCAGGAGATTGTCCTGCAAAACGGAAACATCGAGTCCCTTAACCGGATCCTTGGCATCGAAGCTGCCCTCTTTTGCGGTGAGCTTGTACCATTCCCTATCAAGATACATTCCGATCTCAAGCTTTTTGTCGGGCTGAAAAGCAGTCTCGCCAACCTTTTCCACATTGAACTTTTCGGAGATCGTCTTTAAGAATTCAGCATTCGTCAAACCGTTCAGATCCTTGACCACGCGGTTATAAGGCATGATCATCAATTCATTTTCCGGGAAAAGGACAGACAGGAAGAAATTGTACTCCGCATTCCTGTCGAAATCGCCCTTGGCCGATCTTTCGGCTTCTCTTCTCATAAGACCGACCTTAACGGCAGATGCCGCTCTGTGATGACCGTCTGCGATGTATATCCTGTCAATGTTCTCAAATCTCTCGCGTATTACCTCAATATCCCTGTCATTATCGATGACCCATACTCTGTGGGTGATACCGTCCTCCGAAGTGAAATCCGCCTCGGGAGCGTTGTTTTTCGTCTTTTTTACAACCTCCTCAATGGCAGTATCGCGTCTGTATGCCAGAAATATGGGACCCGTCTGTGCGGAGCAGGTGTCAACGTGCCTGATCCTGTCAAGTTCCTTATCGGCTCTGGTGTTTTCATGTTTTTTAATAACACCGTTCACATAATCGTCTATGGACGCACAGGCTACGATACCTGTTTGTGATCTTTTGTTCATAGTAAGTTCATAAAGATAGTAACAAGCTTTACCGTCACTTACAAAGGTTCCGTCAGCGATCTCTGCATCCAGCATTTCCTTAGCCTTTGCATAAACTCGAGGAGCATACATATCACAGTCTTCCGGGAATTGTGTCTCCGGTCTGTCTATGTTCAGAAAAGAAAGTCTGTCTTTAAGGGCTGCAATCCTTGCTTCTTCTCTGTTGTAAACATCGTAAGGAAGCGCCGCCACCCTGTCCGCTACAGTTTTACCGGGTCTCAAAGCTTTGAATGTTTTGATCGTTGCCATTGATTATTACCTCTCAAAAAAATATTTATTTTTTGTTCACTTCATGAACACAAAGAAAACACATTTTAGGTTTATTATTTAATAGTACCGAGCGGGAAGTACGTTCGGTATGGAAAATACCTTTTTAGGTTATTTTTCTCTCCCCTACTTATTTACTTTTTATAAATTTTTTCATAACTCCCCCTCGAACAGCAGCCTGAAGGCTGCTGTTCACATTTTGGGAAAAGTACAAAAATGTGAACGCAAACTACAGATTTTATATCCTGTCCTCTCTGTTTTGAACAGAGAGATATTTTTTTATCTGCGCAAAAAGATTCTTACGGGTAAGTAAGAGGAAAACAACTTCAACAACAAATATCAACGAGCATTGGATCAATCTCACGCTGAAGGTAGCCCATGTGATCGGAATGCCTCCGAACCAGAACAGGGAAAGAGTTGTGATCACCAGTCCCGCAATGAACTGATCGCCGAAAGCGGCAGCTACCATTCTGACAACACTCTGCTTTCTGAAAAGAAAGATCCCGAAGACAACTCCTCTGAATGTCGCAGCAAATGTAATGCCCGGATTGAATGCAAAGGTCTGCTTCATAAACCAGCCCAATACATCGGCGGACAAGCCCACCAAGGCCCCGTAGAAGGGTCCGAGTACGGCTCCGCAGACCGCTCTTCCGATAAAGGTGAAGCTCAGTCTGGATATGCCCGTATCAATAACAGGCAGAAAACGTTCCAGAACGATCTGGATCGCAACCATTAAACCCATCAAAACCAGTATTGTCGTATTTATACGGGGAACATAATTCTTCACCGTTTTTTTAATTGATGCTTTTTCTTCGATCTCGCTCATGTTTGACTCCGTTAAAACTCCAGTATTTCAAAATTCCTAATAGACCGGATCCTTAAAGAATTCAAATTCCGGGTAGTACTTAAAGATGACTTTTGCTTTAATGTCCTTCTTTTTGACGAACTTATTCAAGGTCCAAACACGTGCGTCCTTGGAAATGTTTCTGTTGTCTCCCAGAAGGAAATAGCAATCCTCCGGAACATAATACGGTCCAAGATCCTCCTTGCGCATTTCCTCAGGCAGATAGTCCTCTTTAATTTCCACATCATTGACAAAAACAGCTCCGCCCCTGATCTCTACAACATCTCCCGGAAGCCCTATCACTCTCTTAACATAGAGAACATCCTCTCCGTCCCCGACATACTCAAGTGCCGGGAAGATCACGATATCCCCTCTTTCGATCTTGGGGATTATCCTCAGACCGATGACCTGATCGTTCTCGTTTATGGTGTTCTTCATAGAAGAAGTGGGCACCTCGGCTTTTAAAATGACAAACCTCGAAAGCAGGTAGGTGAAAACGATCACGATAACCAGCGTCAGGAGCCAGCTAAGCGCTTCTTTGAGATTCGCCCTGGCCTTCTCAAGAGAGGTCATCGGCTTCTCTTCTTTTTTCTCCTCCCCGTCATCTTCCGAAGATTCATCTTCCTCTAATTCTTCTTCCCGTAATTCTTCTTTCATGTCTTCATCAAAATCAAACTTGTCTTCCATCCGTTACCTCATTTCCGTTTACGCTTTTACCTTTAACAACGTAAAATACCAGCATTAGTGTATACGTTTAGGCTGTGATTTGCAAGTGAAAAATGTGTATCTGTGCGTTTTTCGGGCACAAAAACAGCGCAGTCGCAAAAGGCTGCGCATATTTTTAATTATTATTCATTAATGCTATCAATAAATCTTAAGAACGATGTTCTTCCCGCCTCATTGCACTTGTAAACGCCCGCGTCCTCAAGTACCTTTACGAACACTTTTCCAACCTCGTCACGTATGATACCGTCGACGTTTTCTTCGGTAAAGCAGGCATATGTCTTGCGAAGCTCTTCCACCCAAGGAGCATGCTGCGAAAGCACGGGATCGCCGGAAATGTCCTTTCCTTCGATGAGCGCTGTCCTGATCCCCGCGAGCTCATCCTTAAGTCTTGCGGGAAGGATCGCACAACCCATTACTTCAATGAGTCCGATGTTTTCCTTCTTGATATGATGAAGCTCGGCATGAGGATGATAAACTCCGAGGGGATGCTCTTCTGTGGTTATATTGTTTCTCAAGACCAGATCCAGTTGGAACTTTTCATCACAGATCCTTGCAATGGGAGTGATCGTGTTGTGCTTTTCACCATCGGTCTCCGCAAAGATGAAGGCTTCTTCATCGGTGTATCCGCGCCAGCCTTTAAGGATCTTGTCCGCAAGTTCTATGACTTTGCGTTTGGAATCTCCCGTAAGACGGATGACAGACATGGGCCATTTTACTATTCCCGCATCTATCTCCTCAAAGCCCTTGAAAACGATCTTTTTCTCGATCTTTGCTCTTGCCATGGCAAATTCGTAATTACCGCCCTGGAAGTGATCGTGTGTAAGGATCGAGCCTCCTACGATCGGCAGATCCGCATTGGAGCCCAGGATGTAATGAGGAAACTGCTCCACAAAATCAAGCAGTTTTACAAAGGTGGCTCTGTCTATCTTCATGGGAACATGCTTACGGTTCAGTATGATGCAATGCTCATTGTAATAAACATAGGGGGAATACTGGAACCCCCATTCTTCATTGTTCATGATAATGGGAACGATCCTCAGGTTCTGCCTTGCGGGATGATCTGCTCTTCCCGCATAGCCCTCGTTCTCAACGCAAAGCTGGCAGGCGGGATAACCGGACTGTTTCATAAGCTTTGCCGCAGCAATTGCTCTGGGATCCTTCTCAGGCTTTGAAAGATTGATGGTAATGTCAATATCCCCGTAAACGGACGAAGTCTTCCACTTAATGTCCTTCTTTACTCTGTTGGTCCTTATGTAATTACAATCTCCCGACAGTTTGTAGAAATAATCCGTGGCAGCCTTGGTATCCTTGATCTTCAGTTCATTGAACTTTGCGATGACCTTGCTCGGAAGAGGTGTAAGCAGGCCCATGATCTTGGTATCGAAAAGGTCCCGTGAGTTGATCCCTTCCTCTATGATACCTTTCTCCACCGCATAGTCCAAAACCTCTTTAAGAACATCATCAAGCTTTTCACGCACGACGGGAACATTGCTCCTTACAGTTTCTGTTTCATTAAGCTCGAGAGCTTCAAGCAATCTGTTTGCAGTGTAAATCCTGTCTTCTTCCTCGACAAGCCCCGTCTTTATCCCGTATTCAACCAGCCAATCTATGCACTCTGATATACTCATTTTCAACTCCTGTGATCTGCTTTCATCCTTATCCCGACAACTGCCGATCATAATTCCTTCGGTCCGTCACCGATCTCCACGGTATAAAAATCCGCAGCATATCCGATCCTTCCGAGATAAGTTTCTCCGACCGTCTTTATATAATCTTCAACGTTTTCGTTCTTAACGATCGCTACCGTGCAACCGCCGAATCCCGCTCCTGTCATTCTTGCTCCGATAACTCCCGGAACCTTCCAAGAAGCTTCCACGATCGTATCGAGTTCTATTCCCGTAACTTCATAATCCTTCTGTAAAGAAAGATGGGACTCATTCATGAGTTCACCGAAGGTTTTGATGTCTCCGTTTTTAAGTGCTTCAACCGCTCTGACGGTTCTCATGTTCTCATAAACCGCATGCTTCGCTCTCCTGATCCGGGTCTCATCTCCTATGACCGATCTTACCTCTTCAAATTCCTCTTCGTTCAGTTCACCGAGACTCGAAATGTTTTTAACGGTACGGATAGCCTGTAAAGCTTCCTCGCACTCGCTTCTTCTCTCATTGTACTTTGAATCTCCGAGACCGCGTTTCTTGTTTGAACAGGTGATGACGATCTTTGCATCCTTAAGTTCTATGGGTGCATATTCATACTTGAGCGTCGCCGTATCAAGGAAGATGGCATTGTTCTTCTTTCCCATGGCAATGGCAAACTGATCCATAATACCGCAATTGACTCCGATAAAGCGGTTCTCTGCCTTTTGTGAAAGGAGCGCAATGTCAACGAGGCTCATCTCAAAGCCGAAAAGCTCCCTGCAGGTAAAAGCGGTAAGCACCTCAAGTGAAGCGGATGAGGACAAGCCCGAGGAATTGGGGATGTTTCCGTAGATCAAGAGATCTATGCCTTCATCAACTCTGGTTTTATCTTCATTAAGCATTGAAATAACACCTATGGGATAATTTGCCCAATTGTAAGCTTCTTTGTCATATTCGAGTTCATCAAGATTCACAGCCTTGATACCCTGATTTGAAAAATTCATGGAATAGAACCTGCATGTGTCCATTCCGTTCTTTCTCGCTACGCCGTAAGTTCCGATTGTAAGTGCGCAGGGAAAAACATGACCACCGTTGTAATCCGTGTGTTCTCCGATCAGATTTACACGACCGGGCGCAAAAAACACTCTGCAATCTTCTGTTCCGCCAAACACACGTTCAAATTCCTCAAGCAATTTTTCTTTCATATGGTTTACCTCGTAATGGATTTATTTTAAGATTTTTGTTTTAAAACACGTTTTCTGTCAAATTATAACAAAGAATATGTTTTTTGTAAAGAGGACAGACTAAAAAGACCCACGGCCAAGGCCGTGGGTAACTTTTTATACAACCAACAACATATCTATAATTAAAGGACTTGTAATCTTAATAAATTTTGTTTCGGGCGCTTCGTTAGCGTCTGCTAACTTTATACACCAATAGTTTCTTTCTGTCAACAATTTTTAGAATTTTTTATTACTAATTTTTTTATAAGAAAAACGACGTTCACAGCGCTTCCGCGGATGAACGTCGTCAAATGTGCTCCATTTTGCATTTATTCCATTTCGAATGCTCCGGTATAGAGCTGATAGTAAATGCCCTTTTTCCTTATCAATTCCTCATGATCGCCTCTTTCGATAATGTGACCATGATCCAAAACGATGATTGATTTGGAGTTTCTGACCGTAGATAATCTGTGTGCGATCACAAACACCGTTCTGCCCTCCATCAATCTGTCCATACCATCCTGAACCAGCGCCTCTGTACGTGTATCGATGGAGCTTGTTGCTTCATCAAGTATCATAGCGGGGGTATTGGCAACAGCCGCTCTCGCAATGGAAAGAAGCTGTCTCTGTCCCTGTGACAAAGATGCGCCGTTACCGGTAAGCATCGTGTTGTAGCCTTCCGGAAGCCGTGTGATAAAGTCATGTGCATTAGCAAGCTTCGCTGCCTCTATGCACTCGTCATCCGTTGCATCGAGTCTTCCGTATCTTATGTTGTCCATAACAGTTCCCGTGAACAGGTTCACATCCTGAAGAACAAGACCGAGCGAACGTCTCAGATCCGGCTTTTTGATCTTGTTTATGTTGATCCCGTCAAAGCGGATCTTTCCGTCGGGAATATCATAAAACCTGTTAATGAGGTTTGTGATGGTCGTCTTCCCCGCACCTGTTGCTCCTACGAACGCAAACTTTTCTCCTGCCTTTGCATGAAGAGAAATGTCCTCAAGAACAAGTTTCTCCGGAACATATCCGAAATCAACCTTCTCAAGCTCTATCTCTCCCTTGAGTTCGGTATACGTAACCGTACCCTCTTCCTTGTGAGGATGCTTCCATGCCCAGAGATTGGTCTTCTCGGTAGTTTCGATGAGTTCGCCGTTCTCGCATCTCTTGACGTTGACAAGTTCACAATAGCCATGATCCTCTTCCGGCTTTTCATCGATCAGGTCAAAAATACGTCCCGCGCCCGCAAGTCCCATCATTACCATGGTTATCTGCTGAGAGATCTGCCCAACCATCTGAGACAGCTGTCTGAACATACCAAGGAACGTAACCACAATACCGAGGGTTAAGGGCTCAACGCCCCTGAGGCATACGTTTATCGCTCCGAGCGAAAACATTGTGGCGCCCGCAACAGCCAAAACAACATAGAAGATATTTCCGACATTGTTTGTGATGGGTCCGAGAACATTACCGTTTTTATCGGCAAGCATTGAATCATCATAAAGCTGTGCATTCAATCTGTCAAAATCATTTTTTGCTTCTTCTTCATGAGTGAAAACCTTGACCACCTTGAGTCCTGTCATCATCTCTTCGATGAAGCCTTCCTCTTTGGCGAGGGACTGTTGTCTACCCACCATGTATTTACCGCTCTTGCCGCCAAAATAAGCTCCTGCCTTTCCTATGATGAAAAGGGCTACGATCACAAGAAGGAACAGCCACAAGCTGAAGTAAAGCATAACGACAACAAGTACCGCTATGGAAATGATCGAGGAGAACAATGAAGGCATACTCTGACCGATGATCTGACGTACAGCGTCAGCATCATTCGTATAAGTACTCATGATGTCGCCGTGAGCATGAGTGTCAAAATACTTTATGGGAAGTGTCTGCATATTGTCAAACATTGCATCTCTGAAACGCTTGAGCGTACCCTGGCAGACAACAGCCATGATCCTTGTATAAATGAAGGAGCAGATAACGCCTATGAGATAGATCCCCGCAAGCGTTGCTATTACCGTAAGCGTCTGCTTGGCGGCAGCTTCCCATCCGGTTTCCATTCCGGGAAGGATACATTCATCGATCAATCTCTGCATGAAAACACTCATGGCAATGGAGGAAACCGCTGAAATGACCAGGCAGACGGCAACTGTAATGAGCTGCGGTCTGTAATATCCGAAAATTGTTTTTATGAGTCTTAAAAAAACTCCCTTTTTAATCTTGGGACGAGGTCCCAATTGTCTTGGTCCCGGCATTTCCTATTCCTCCTTTCCTTTAGTCTGAGTTTCATATATCTCGGCATATATGCCCTTCTTCGCAATAAGCTCTTCGCTTGTACCGCGTTCGACGATCCTTCCGCCGTCAAGAACTATGATCTCATCCGCATCCTCAACGGAGGAAACTCTCTGAGCTATGATCAGTTTTGTGGTACCGGGAATGACCTTTCTGAAGCTGTTTCTGATCATCGCATCGGTCCTTGTGTCAACAGCGGACGTGGAGTCATCCAGGATAAGGATCTTGGGTTTCTTGAGCAGGGCTCTCGCTATACAGAGCCTTTGCTTCTGACCGCCGGAAACATTTGTTCCGCCCTGTTCTATGTACGTATCGTAGCCATCGGGGAAGCTGCGCACAAATTCATCCGCGCAGGCAGCTTTACAGGCTTCGACTATCTCTTCGTCCGTAGCTTCCTTGTTTCCCCATCTCATATTTTCTTTAACCGTCCCCGCAAAAAGGATATTCTTCTGCAGAACAACAGCCACCTGATCTCTTAAAGACTTAAGGTCATATTCTTTAACATCGTGACCGCCCACCAGCACTTCACCCTCTGTGGCATCATAAAGCCTTGAGATCAGCTGGATCAGAGTCGTCTTGGATGAACCCGTTCCTCCGATGATACCGATGGTCTTACCGCTCTCTATCTTCAGATTGATGTTATCAAGAGAATTTCTTTCCGCCGCATCCGAGTACTTAAAGGAAACGTCCTTGAAAACGATCTCTCCGTCAGGCACAACCGTCAGGCCGTTGGGCTCTCCCGTAAGCGTAGGCTCATATTTGAGGACCTCCACAACACGGTTTCCCGCTTCCGATGCCATGGTGATCATGATGAAAGCAAAGCCCAGCATCATAAGTGCGGAAAGGATCTGCACGCCATAATTCGTTAAGGATGAAAGCTGTCCCGTTGTAAGTTCGGGAACAGGGTCGCCTGCAGTCATTATGATGGTCTTTGCGCCCATATAGGAGATCAAAAGCATGCCCACATGCATGCAGAGCATCATTATGGGAGAAAACAGTGCCAAAAGCTTCTCCGCTTTGGTAAAATCGTCTCTTACGTCCGCAGATCTGGCATTAAATCTTTCTATCTCGTAATCCTCTCTTACAAAACCCTTAACAACACGTATCGCGGAAACATTTTCCTGTACGGAATTGTTCAGCGCATCGTATTTCTTGAATATACGCTTGAATATCTTATGGGCATTTGAAGCGATGAGCAGGATCGCCGCTCCAAGAAAGGGAACGATCGCAATAAAGATCATGGTCATCTTCCAGTTGATCAGACATCCCATGATGATCGAAAACAGGAACATGAGCGGAACTCTTACCGCCATACGGATTATCATTGCATATGCATTCTGAAGGTTGGTAACATCAGTGGTCAGTCTTGTAACCAGGGAAGATGGCGAAAATGTATCCACATCGGAGAAAGAAAAGTCCATTACCTTATGGAAAAGGTCGTGACGCAGGTTCTTCGCAAATCCGCAGCTGGCTACGGCAGCCTTTCTCGCAGACATTGTACCGAAGAAAAGGCTCGTAAAAGCAATGCAGATAAGTATTCCGCCGTACAAAAGGACCATCCTTATGTTGTTTTTCTCAAGTTCATCGATCAGCTTTGCCATTATAAAAGGCATCAAAGTTTCCATGCTGACTTCTCCGCACATAAAAAGGGGCGTTGCTATTGACGCCTTTTTATACTCACGGATGCTCTTCATCAAAATCTTAACCATACAACACCTCACTTAAATAAACGTTGGTATTATACCATAACGTATAAAAAACTTAATGAAAAAACAATAAAAAATCATCCCTCCGCAGAGAAATGATTTTTTAGTTTCATTTTCTTTTGATCATACCGTTTTTCATAAAATAACTTACCTTTGAAAGCGGTACTCCCGATGCTTTGGACAATTCCATGGCGTTCATGCCCGGATTCTTCGACATGGCGATCGCAAGTTTTTTAAGCGTTTCCGCTTCCTTGATCCTACAAGGTCCGCAGATCGCTTCACTTTCATTTTTAGCTTCCAGAAGAATCTTTCCGCACCATCTGCAAGTCAGCATAATTCTCACCTCTTCAACATTAAAGAAAAGTCTTTTCAGATCGCGCTTATAATAGCACTCCGGCGGAAAACTTTCAAGATTTTTCGTATAATTGTTAACAAAGTCCTATTCCAATGTTACTGTTCACACCGCCCTAACGCTGTAATTCATCCGTCAGCCTGCAGATCTCATCAATATAGCTGCCGATGATCTCAATGGTATGAAGCAACGGTCCGTCCGTGGAAATGTCCACTCCTGCATTTTGAGCAAATTCAAGGGGTGAAAGCTTGGAGCCCATTGCAAGGCCTCTCTTCCAGTCTTCAACCGCCTTTGCTCCTTCCTTCTCTATCCTTGCACAAGCCTCGGTAGCAATTGTGAGCCCCGCACTGTAGGTGTAGGAATACAGACCCATATAGTAATGAGGCTGTCTCATCCATGTGAGCTCCGCACCTTCCGTAAGCTCCACGTCATCGCCCCAGAACTTTTTAAGGACGTCCGTAAAGATCTCATCAAGAGTGTCAGCCTGAACGCTTCCGCCTTCCTCTATGATCTTGTAAACCTCTCTCTGATAAGCCGCTTCGAGCAGATGAGTAACAAAGTTGTGGTAATAGGTGTTTCCGACCATATTCGCAAGTACCCATCGCTTAAATCTCTTGTCATCACTTGTCTTTAAGAGATAATGTGCAAGAAGCAGTTCATTCATTGTCGAAGGTGACTCCACAAAATAACCGGATACATTAGTATCAAAGATACTCTGTGCATTCCCGCATGCTCTGAAATGTCCGGCATGACCGAGTTCATGAGCCATGGTGAACACATCGGACATACGTCCGTTAAACGAAAGCAGAATGTAAGAATTCTTCCGATAAGGGCTGGAGCAGAAACCACCCGTGCATTTGCCTTCATTGTTGGCAAAATCGAACCAGCGGTTGTCAAATGCTTCCTCCACCATCTTCACATAATCCTCTCCCAAGATCGAAAGACCTTTTACACAATACTCCTTAGCCTCTTCTATCGTAACCTTGGGGCTGTATTCAGTATCAATGGGAAGTTTAAGATCGGCATATGTCATTTTGTCCAGCTTATGAACCTTTTTTATGAGGTTTGCATATTTCCTCATATGTACGGAAAGCTTGCTCATGATGAGATCGATCTGACGATCGTAAAGATCTCGTGTAACCTTGTCGCTGAACAGCAGACTCTCATAAACATCCGCAAAGCCTCTGAGATCAGAGATCGTCTTCTCCTTTCTCACGCACTGATTGTATGCTGTTGCGGTTACATTTCTGTACTGTCTGATCTTGTCCGAAAATGCCTTAAAAGCAGCACGTCTTACGGGCGTTCTCGAATCATATTCATAATCATCCTCAAAAAGAGAATAACCGAGAGGATACTTTACTCCGTCGACTTCAAAATCATCGAACTTCATGTCCGCATGCTTTGCGGAAAGATAGGTTTCATAACCGGCTCCCAATGTCTGGTCGAGCGCGGTGAGTGCCTCCTCCGTTTCATCGGAAAGCATATACGGTCTCTTTCTCAATATTTCGTCGATATAATTTGCATATGCTGCATTTTCTTCCTTTGCCTGCTTCAGCACGTCCTCATCGGCACGACCGATCTCGCTCTCCACAAAGGACAGGTCCGTATCCAGACCATTGAAGATATTCATGACCCTTTCACATCTGTCGGCCAGATCGGAGTCTGTATGATCGGTTTCTACCGCCAGTCCCACATAGGCTCCGATATGATCGTACAATATAGCGTACTCCTCAAACAATGACATGCAATCGATAATGTTTCCCGCACTGTTGAGTTTACCCTTGAATTTCCCGATCTTTTCCGCAAGTTCCTTCGCTTTTTCAATATCTTTGTTCATGTCCTCTTCCGTTTTGTAAAGAAGAGAAAGATCCCATGTCTCGTTAACAGGGACTTCGTTTCTTTTTAATAATTTTTCCGCCATTCTCAATCTCCTTTCTTAAGTACCATTGTTTTTATCTTGTAAAAATCTCCATATTCCATCCTAATGCCTCGTATACTTCCTCAAAACCGGAAGCAGTTCCTTAAGACACTCCAGTGCATAGTCGATCTCTTCCTCCGTTGTGGTCGTGGCAAAGCTGAACCTCAGCGTGGAATTCAGATATTTGTTCTCTGCTCCTATGGCTGTCAGAGTTCCCGAAATATCCGGGTGATTCGAAGAGCACGCAGAACCCGAAGAAACATAGACCTGCTTGTCCTCCAGCGCATGAAGGAGCACCTCGCTTCTGCTGATCTCTTCAAATCCGCAGCTCACAACATGAGGTGCTGTGGTGCGTATCTTTTCAGAAAGGTCCGTGATCTCTTCTCCGCTCTTTCCGAAAGTGTGAACACAAACCCTGTCAAGTGTAAGCAGTCCGCAGATCAGTTTTTCCTTTAAGGCATACATATGCTCGCGGTTTTTAGCAAGGTTTGCATAAATGTCTGCCGCAGCCTGCCCGAGCCCCGCAATGGCCGGAACGTTTTCGGTTCCCGAACGCATTCCTTTTTCCTGTCCGCCTCCGTATATGATAGGTTTGATCCTGGTTCCCTTTTTGATATACAAAAATCCGCTACCCTTGGGTCCATGAATCTTATGTCCCGAAACGGACATAAGGTCGATTCCGAGATTTTTGGGAACAATGTTCATCTTTCCGAAGGCCTGAATGGCATCAACGTGAAAGATCAAATTGGGATTCTTTGCTTTTATTGCCTTTGAAACAGCCGCAATATCATTGATGCTTCCTATCTCATTGTTGACATACATGACGGAAACGATGATCGTATCCTCACGTACAAGTTCCGTCAGGGAATCTATGATCACATGACCATCCTTGTCAACCGGTGCAAAGGATATCTCGTAGCCCATGCTTTCAAGAGAAAGCAGAGGATTGTACACGGATGCATGCTCCATTTTTGTGGTGATGATATGCTTTCCTCTTCGGTTGTTTGCAAGGGCTGTTCCTATTAGCGCCATGTTGTTGGATTCCGTCCCGCCGGAGGTGAAAACGATCTCACTTGCCTCACACTTAAGGATCTTTGTTATTATCTCTCTGGAGTCTTTGATATATTTTTCCGCATCCATACCCAGTCTGTGCATGGATGAGGGATTACCGAAATCCTCCAGATACACCTCTTTCATTTTATCAAATACAGTCTGCGACACCTTTGTGGTCGCAGCATTATCAAGATACGCTATCATTCGGCAGTCTCCGTTTCATACATAAGGATTGCCGCAGTTGTAAACCCTGCGGTCTCGGTTCTCAAAATTCTCTTTCCCAAAGATACGGTTGCAGCCCCCGCCTTCTTTGCCTCTTCTATCTCACTCTCGTCAAACCCTCCTTCGGGACCTATAAAAATCGAAACAACAGGTCTCGAAACAGGGCTGTCAGAGGTCATTTTTTCCTTCAATTTTAATATAAACGACTTTATGGAATTAATCCCTTCTTCGTTCTCATAGGGCACGAGCAAATTCTCAGGATCCTGTGTTTGAGCGGTTTTGAGTGCTTCCTTAAAGCTCATTGCCCTGCCCACTTTTGGTATGATACCGCGTCCGGATTGCTTCGCAGCCGCTTTTGAGATCTCATTCCAGCGAAGGTTCTTTTTTAACTCCGATCTTTCATCTTCGATCTTAACGATACATCTTTTCATGGTCACCGGAACGATCTCCGAAACACCGAGTTCGACACATTTTTGTATTATGAGTTCCATCTTATCCTTCTTGGGTAACCCCTGATACAAAACAATGTCGATCGGAAGTTCGCTCTTTGACTCAGATGTCTCAAGCACTCTGCAGGATATTTCATCCTTGTCCTCCCGTTCTATCTCTGCCAGATAGTCCGTATTGTTTCCGTTGCAAAGGATGATCCTGTCTCCGGGCACAAGACGGAGCACATTCTTAATGTGGTTTACGTCCTCTCCCTTAACGATCGTTTTCTCTCCCATATGCTGTTCTTCGTCAATGTAAAACCTGTACATTTTCTAAACCTCGCGAAGTTAGATTTTATCACAAAACATATGATTCGTAAAGAAAAGTCATTTTCTCCCTTCACTGCTGTAAGGACTGGTTCCGAACCTTTTCTTGTATGCTCTGTAAAAGGAGGAATAATCACCGAAGCCGCACTTTTCCGCAGCCTCTCCCGCAGAGCTCCCGGCAAGGATCATCGATCTGGCAGCCACAAGACGCTTGGCGGTAATGTATTCCCAGGGTGTAGCCCCCGTAGCTTCCTTAAACATCCTGCAAAAGCTCGCCTTGCTCATATAAAACCTGTCTGCCAGCTCGGCTACCGAAATGTCCGAGAAGATTATCCTGTTAACATAGCCCACCGCCTGTCCCGCGAATGACGAGGATGTGGTTTTTTGGCGGTCTTTTTTAAAATATTCCCTGTTAATCTGATCAAGCAGATAGGCAAGCTTGGTGTTCAAAACAACGCTTCTGTCATACTCACTCAACCCCTCGGCCGTGATCTCTTCAAATATGCTTTCCAGCCCGGGCATAAAGAACATATTCTCTTTTCCCAGTTCTCTTTCCGTATAGGGGCGCATCAGGGTTCGTTTGGGATCAAACGCATCAAAAAAGGACATGGGAAAGTTTACGGCATATCGTGCATATCTCTCCTGTTCCAATATCCTGATGGAATGAGCTTCCCCGGGTCTCATAATCATAAGACTTCCTTTCCTCAGATCGTAAACCGAAGCCTCGATCAAAGACTGCGCCTTTCCTTCAATGAAATAATAGATCTCACACTTGTCATGCACATGAAAATTAAAATCATGAGGAACAGGGGTATCGCTCACCGCATATCGTATATAGTTTTCTCCGATATAATATTCTTTCAAAATGTTCATATTGTCACCACCAGGATCATATTATCATCTGTTTGGAATATTTGCAATATTTTCCATGTTTTTAACAATTGAATTGCATTTTTTTCATGCTATCCTATAATCAAAACACTAAAGGAGGTATCTATGTCATTCATACTTTCAGCTTTTGCAGATGAGGCCGCTTCGTCACTTGACGAGCAGATCCTCGCAATGAAACAAAACAATATCCGTTTTCTGGAGATACGTGGCGTAGACGGCATTAACATAGCTGACATCACTCCCCAAAAAGCTGTTGAGATCCGTAAAAAAACAGATGATGCTTCACTGGGCATATGGTCTCTGGGCTCACCTTTCGGAAAGATCGGTATAAACGAAGAATTCGAGCCTCACCTTGAAAGCTTCAAAAGAAGCATTGAAAATGCACATATTTTAGGTGCAAAAAACATCCGGATTTTCAGCTTCTACGGTGCGGATAGCATCTCACCCGTTCTTTCCCGGCTCGAAAAATTCATTGAAGCCGCAAAAGGAAGCGGGATCACTCTTTGTCATGAAAATGAAAAAGCCATATACGGTGATACCGCCCCAAAGTGTCTTGAAATCCACAAGGCACTTCCCGAACTAAAGGCCGTTTTTGATCCCGCCAATTTCATTCAATGCGGTCAAAACGTCAAAGATGCCTGGGATATGCTCTCCCCCTATGTATGCTATATGCACATAAAAGATGCTCTTGCCGACGGTTCCGTAGTTCCTGCCGGGAAAGGTATCGGAAACCTTGAGTACCTTCTCGGCAAATACCGGGGAACAGTTCTCACCATAGAGCCTCATCTCTCGATATTCAGTGGTCGGGACAAACTTGAAGCAACACCGGATGCATTCCTTGGAAAATTTATCTATCCGGACAATATGACCGCTTTTAAAGCAGCAACAGATACACTGAAGGAAATCTTAAACAAGATAGAAAGGACATGATATGAATAAAGTAAGACTCGGCATTATAGGTATGGGCAACATGGGTTCAGGTCATCTTCGAAACATATTGAAGGGTGAAAGTCCGAACATTGAAGTGACCGCAGTTGCCGACATTGTTCCCGAAAAACTGAAAAAGGTCCCGGAAGCACATCCCGAAATTGAAGCCTATGCTTCCTCTCATGAACTGATCGTAAGCGGAAAGGTTGATGCGATCCTTGTATGCGTTCCCCATTACGATCATCCCTCCATCGCCATCGACGGTCTGAAAAACGGTCTGCATGTCCTTATCGAAAAGCCCGCGGGGGTATATACAAGTCAGGTCAGAGAAATGAACGAAGCAGCTGCAGCCTCCGGCAGGATCTTCGGTATAATGTTCAACCAGAGAACAAATCCTTTATACATGAAAGCCCGAAATATAATTCAAAGCGGCGAACTGGGCGAATTGAAACGTATGGTCTGGATCATTACAAACTGGTACCGCACTCAGGCATATTACGATTCCGGGACCTGGCGTGCCACATGGAACGGTGAAGGCGGAGGCGTTTTGTTGAATCAGGCGCCGCATAACCTTGACCTTTGGCAATGGATCTTTGGTATGCCTCAAAAGATCAGAGCTTTTTGCTCCTTCGGAAAATACCATAATATAGATGTCGAAGATGATGTTACGATCTACGGAGAATATGCCAACGGTGCAACCTCGACCTTTATCACCACCACCGGAGACGCTTGCGGCACCAATCGTCTTGAGATCTCGGGAGATAAGGGAAAGATCGTTCTTGAAAACGGGATATTAAAGCAATGGCGATTAAAGGAACGTGAAAGAGAATACTGTTTCAGCTGCAAGGAAGGTTTCTCGGTTCCCGAAAATGAATATGAAGAATTCAATGCGGAGGATGTTGACGGACATCCCCTGATCCTTAACAACTTTGCGGACGCGATCCTTAACGGAGCCGAACTCATAGCTCCCGGTGAAGAAGGCATAAACTCTCTCACTCTTTCGAATGCAGCCTACCTTTCATCGTGGACGGATGACTGGGTGGAATTGCCCATATCCGAGAAAAAATTTGAAGAAAAGCTGGCCGCAGAATGCTCTGCAGAAAAAATCAGGAAAAAACCGCCTTTGATCAGCGAATCCGCGGAACAATTAACTGAAAGGTGGAAGGTACGCTGGTGAAACAGACCTTCTTAAAAAGACCTCGAAACCTCTTTTCGAGGTCTCGAGGTCTTTTTTCTATTTTTTCTTTTTGTTCTTTCCGGAATCTCCCGCATTGGGTACATCCGCCATCGTCCTGTCAAAGGCTTCAAGTATCTCCTTCTGCTCTTTGGTGAGTTTTTCGGGTACCTGAACCACGAAGTTCACATAGAGGTCTCCTCTTACGTTCGAACTGCGGACCGAAGGAACACCCTTGCCGCGTAAACGTACTCTCGTATCTGTCTGGGTTCCGGGTGATACCGTGTAGATAACATCACCGTCAACGGTATTGATCCTGATATCTCCGCCAAGTGCTGCTTTTGTGAAAGGAAGAGGAACGTTTTCGTAAAGATCATTGCCGTCTCTCTGGAAGATCGGGCTGTCTTTAACTCTGACTTCCACAAGAATATCTCCTCTGGGTCCTCCGTTGGTACCGGGTTCGCCCTGACCGCTCAGACGAACAGACTGTCCGTCATCAATACCTGCGGGAATGGACACCTCGATCGTTCTCTTCTTGGTAATAACGCCTTCGCCATAACAATTAGGGCACTTGTCTTTAATGATCTTTCCTTTGCCGCGACACTGAGGGCAAACCTGCACGCTCTGAGTCATGCCGAACAAAGACTGTCTCTGGAAGATAACCTGGCCTCTTCCCTTACATTGAGGGCAGACCTCGGGCTTCGAACCCTTTCTTGCCCCTGTACCGTTACATTCCGGACAGGTCTCATGACCGTTGAAGCTGATCTCTTTTTTCGTACCGAAAACAGCTTCCTCGAAAGAAATGGTAACACCTATTCGTAAGCTCTGGCCTTTCTGAGGTTCGTCCGCACTGCTTGCGGAGCTTCTTCTTCCGCCGAAGCCCATACCGCCGAACAGATCTCCGAAAATGTCTCCGAAGTTAGAGAATATATCTCCCATATCACCGAAACCAAAACCGCTTGCTCCCGCACCGCCGCCGTTCTCAAAGGCTGCATGACCGAACTGATCATACTTTCTTCTCTTGTCGGCATCGGAAAGGATGGCATATGCTTCGGAAGCCTCCTTAAACTTTTCTTCGGCTTCCTTGTTTCCCGGGTTGAGGTCGGGATGATACTTCTTGGCCAAAACTCTGTATGCTTTTTTAATCTCATCATCGGAGGCGTTCTTGGTTACTCCGAGCACCTCGTAATAGTCGCGTTTACTTTCTGCCATATAAAAAAATCCTCATGTTGCAATGATCTATTGAAATAAAGCCATTAAGGGGCGTTGTTCACGCCCCCTTAAGGTTTGTAATCTATTATACTTCTCTGAAATCTCCGTCAACAACGTCATCATTCTTGTTGCTGCCGCCTGCGGCACCACCGTTGGCATTGTTACCTCGCATGCCGCTCATATCGGGGCCCGCGCCCTGAGCGCCTGCATTGTTCTGCTCATAGAGCTTGGAGAAGAGACTCTGAGCCGATTCCATAAGTCTTTCCTTGGCTGCCTTGAGATCGTTAACCTCATTCTCAGACATAACCTCAGGATTTGCCTTATTAACAAGCTCTTTAAGATTGTCAAGATCTCTCTGAACGTTTGCCTTATCGCTCTCGGGAAGCTTGTCGCCGATCTCCTTTAAGCTCTTTTCGGTCTGGAATACGAAGGAATCACACTCGTTCTTTGTATCAACAGCTTCTTTTCTCTTCTTGTCCTGAGCCTCGTACTCGGCTGCTTCCTTAACAGCCTTAGCGATATCATCATCGGAAAGGTTTGTGCCTGCTGTGATGGTGATGTGCTGTTCCTTACCGGTTCCGAGATCCTTAGCGGATACATTTACGATACCGTTTGCATCGATATCGAAGGTAACCTCGATCTGCGGTACTCCTCTGGGAGCCGAAGGGATGCCGTCGAGTCTGAAACGGCCGAGTGACTTGTTGTCTTTCGCGAACTTTCTTTCACCCTGAACTACGTTGATGTCTACTGCTGTCTGACCATCTTCCGCTGTTGAGAATACCTGGCTCTTCTTAGCGGGAATTGTTGTATTCTTCTCAATAAGAGGTGTAGCGATTCCACCGAGGGTCTCAATGGAAAGTGTAAGGGGTGTAACATCAAGAAGAAGAACCGACTTGGAGCCGCCTTCTCCGGCAAGTGTACCACCCTGAATTGAAGCACCGATAGCAACACACTCATCGGGGTTCAGGCTCTTGGAAGGCTCCTTGCCTGTCATCTGCTTAACAAGTTCCTGAACAGCAGGAATTCTTGTTGAACCACCTACAAGGAGTACCTTGCCGAGATCGGAAGGTGTAAGACCCGCATCTCTGAGGGCTGTCTGAACGGGCTCTCTTGTTGCATCTACAAGATCTCTTGTAAGTTCATCGAACTTAGCACGGGTAAGGTTGATGTCCAGGTGCTTGGGTCCTTCTGCCGTAGCAGTGATGAAAGGAAGGTTGATGTTTGTCTGTGTCTGTGTGGAAAGTTCTTTCTTTGCCTTCTCGGCAGCTTCTTTAAGCCTCTGAACAGCCATCTTGTCTGCAGAGAGATCAACGCCTTCTGCTTTCTTGAATTCGTCGATCAGGTATCTCATTACACGATCATCGAAATCATCGCCGCCGAGTCTGTTGTTGCCGGCTGTTGCAAGAACTTCGATAACACCGTCGCCTATATCGATGATGGAAACATCGAATGTACCGCCACCAAGGTCATAAACCATGATCTTCTGCTCTGTTTCGTTGTCAAGACCGTAAGCAAGAGCTGCTGCGGTAGGCTCGTTGATGATTCTCTTTACATCAAGACCGGCGATCTTACCTGCGTCCTTTGTTGCCTGACGCTGAGCATCGTTGAAGTAAGCGGGAACTGTGATAACGGCTTCCTTAACGGGTTCTCCGAGATAAGCTTCCGCATCTGCCTTCAGCTTCTGAAGGATCATAGCCGAAATCTCCTGAGGTGAATATCTCTTGTCATCAATGGAGATCCTGAAATCGGTTCCCATATGTCTCTTGATGGAAGAGATCGTCTTCTCTGAGTTTGTAACTGCCTGACGTCTTGCGGAATCACCGACAATTCTTTCACCTGTCTTCGTGAAAGCAACCACTGAAGGTGTTGTTCTTCCTCCGTCGGGGTTTGTAATAACAACGGGCTTTCCGCCCTCCATAACAGCAACGCACGAATTCGTGGTTCCAAGGTCAATACCGATAATCTTACTCATTTTTTTGTCCTCCTGATAATATGCACGGATCCGATCATATATTCAGATCCATGTGAATTTTTCTTTTTTAATTTGCTACCTTTACCATTGAATGTCTCACAACGGTATCTTTATAAAAATAACCCTTCTGGAAAACTTCAACGATAACGTTCTCGCCTGCGTTTTCATCTTCAACATGCATCACTGCATTATGAATGTCCGGATTAAATTCGCAATTTAAAGCTTTGATCTCCTTGAGTCCCGCTTCCGCAAGACCGGTCATCATCTGCTTATAAACCTTTTCCATTCCCGCCGCGAAAGGCTTGGCTTTTTCTTCTTCAGAAAGCATATCAAAGCCTCTTTCGAAGTTGTCGATAACGGGAAGGATCTTTTCAACGATGTTCTTCGCTCCCATATCAAACATTAAAGCTTTTTCTTTCTCGGTTCGTTTGCGGTAATTATCGAATTCAGCCATCTGACGAAGGATCCTGTCATTCAATTCCGCAATTTCCGTATCCTTCTTGTCCTTTTTATCTTTCTTGCTTTCTTCGGGCTTTTCTTCTGGCTTATCTTCGGTCTTTTCTTCCGCAGCCGCTTCTTCCTCAGCTGCTTCTTCCTTTACTTCTTCAGCCGTTTCTTCGGTCGTCTCTGCAGTCTTTTCCGCATTCTCGGCCTTGTTTTTGTTTTTAACTTTTTTCTCCAGTTCTTTGGCGTTCAAGTCAAATTCTCCTTTCAGCTATTTCTTTATCAACTCATCAATCTGATTTTTGATCGTTGTCAATGCAGAAACCACCTTATCGTAATCCATACGCTTGGGACCTACTATGCCGAATTTTCCGTACATTCCGTCGGACAATTCATAGGTTGCGGTCACAACGGAACAATCCTTCATGGACTCCACGGTAACTTCATCTCCGATGTAAACCTGAATGGGATTACCGTTTTCATCCTCTTTCTTCATGAGCTCGGCCAGTTCTTTTTTCTCTTCTATTTCATAGAGAATGTCAGATGCGGCATCACCTGCGGAAAGCTCGGGATATTTGAGAATATTTGTTGCTCCGCTGGTGTAAACCTTTATCTTTTCCTCTTCGCCAAGAGCCTGAGCCACGGCGTCGAGAACATCGTTCACAACACTTCCCAAGCCCTCGGATTGCTTTTTCATTTTTCCGATGATCTCCAGCGTTATCTCGGAAAGATCCAAGCCCTGAAGGAAGGTGTTAAGCATAAGGTTAAGCTTAAGCATTGTTTCAGGTTCAATACTTTTGGACACTTCGATAACTTTGTTTTTAACAATGTTCCCCTCTATCAGGATAACCACAAGCACCGAATTATCACTTACTTCCGTCAGCTGAACAAACTTGACTTTTCTGCTTCTGTACATGGGCGTTGTAACCATTGCGGTGTAATTTGTGCTTGCAGCCAGAAGCTTTGTGGCCTGTTCAAGAAGATTTTCCATCTTATCGGCTTTATCAAGGAGCATGTTCTTGATCTCCTTGATCTCCCTGTCCTTGCTTTCCATCATCTTATCTACATAGAGTCTGTAAGCCTTATCGGTGGGAATTCTTCCTGCCGAAGTGTGAGGAGATATGATGTAGCCCATTTCCTCAAGGTCGCTCATCTCATTTCGGATGGTTGCCGATGAAAGGTTAAGATCTGTGAACTTTGATATTGTTCTTGACCCGACCGGCTCTCCGGTCTCAAGATAGTTTCTGATTATGGCATTTAGAATTGTCCATTTTCTGTCATCTATTTCCAAGTCCCCGGTTCCTTTCTGTAAATAAAATCGGTTTTCGGTTGTTAGCACTCAAATCTTTAGAGTGCTAATTGATAAAAATAAAATAGCATTAGCACTCGGCTTTGTCAAGTGCTAATGCTAACTTTTTTTATAAATAATCCATAAACCTATTTGGTTTTTACATTAAAGGTAACATAGATGGTTTCAACGTTGCCGAGAGTCGCAGGATCAAGGATGAGAGGCGTTGCCACCATGGTTCTTCCCATAGGAGTACGTATATCCTTTACCTCGCTCATCTTTCCTATCCATTCATTATAGAGATTAATCCTTGTACAATTTTTGTCATCGGAGGTGCAGTAAGGAAGCTTCTTATATTCATATTTCTCCCCGTTGATAAGGATCTCTTTAAGCGTGACAAGGCAATCAGGGAACAGTTTTTCTCCGTTATCTATGCCCAAAGCACAGAAAACGGTGCTGTTGGCAGATCCGCCGGCTGTCTTTGTAAAATCAAGTCCTACGGTGTACTCTCCGTCTCCCGTTACATACACATCCGTGGGAACTATGCCCGCGGTCATATTGGAAGGATTGTATTCATCACCCACACTGTAGGAAACAGCCCAGTCCGAGGATGTATACATAAGCCATGCTATGGCCTCGTCGTCCTTAAGCGCAAAAGCTTCTTTTGCGTTATCATATGCGCTCTGCATCTCTTTCTGAGCCATTGTAACGTATTCCTTGCCCGAAAGCTGCTGTGAGCTGTAGGAATGGTTCAGATAAAGTGTGGCCATGTCGCTGTCGATGATCTCGCCGGAGTTCCTGTTAAACAGATTGTTGCAATCCCAGAGAACGGGAACAAAGCCCAAAACGTCACAATTGTTCAGGAAGTTTGTGGTATACTCCTTTGCACCCTTTTTAAGGCCCTTGCCCTCAGGGATCAAAACGCCGTATTCGCCGATAACAACGCCTATGCCCGCATCGGTATACACCTTCATCTTGGCCAGCTGATTGTTCATATCCTCATATTCGTTTTTGGTTTCGCCCCAATTTTCGATAGAATCAAAAATACAATAGTTTGAAGGATCGTAATAGTGAACCGAAACGAGGAGCTTCTTTAATGCCTTGTCAGCAGGCATTTTGAATCTATCATCGGTTGTATTGTTTATGTCCGTACCAAAACCGGCTATGAGAAGGAATCTTTCCGCGTTATTGCCGCCTGTTGCTCTTACGGTATCAACGAAGGCCTGATTCACTTCGTTGCACAGACTGAACTTTTCCTCTATGCCGAGGGGTGTTTGAGCCGAATCTTTGCAGAAAATGCTGTCTTCATCAAAACGCGCACCCAATTCCTCGTTTGCGGATTCAAAAATCAGGTAATCCGAATAATCCTTGAAGTTTTCCGCTATCTGCTTCCACATGGAAGTGTAGAGCTTCATTGCCTCGTTTTGGGTTTCTTTGCTGTCGGAGCCGAACATTCCCCACCAGCCGTTGTCCCAGTGGTCATTAACAATAACGTACATTCCCGCATTTCTTGCGTAGTCCACGATCTCCGTCACTCTTGCCATAAATTTGGAGTCAATCGTATAGTCCTTGTCTTCCACATGCATACCGCTGGTCCAGCCAACGGGGATACGTATGGTATCAAAGCCCGCAGCCTTCATATCGTTCAACATCTTTTGAGTTGTAATGGGCTGTCCCCAGCTTGTCTCATACACAGAAGGATCGGCACCGACTCCGTGGCTTGCTCTGCCATTGGTTGCTTCCATAGTGTTTCCGAGATTAATACCGCCTCCCATCAACTCCATTACTTCCAGGGATGTTAGAGCGCTTCTGATCTTACCGTCGTCTTTTCTGTCAGTTTCGTTCATTTTATCCTCACCGCTTTGCTGAGGTTCTTCAACTACCGTTTCAGGCTCTTTACTCTCATTGCCGCATGCCGTCAAAGCTCCCGCCGCAAGCACAGAGCAAAGCACTATTGCGATACACCTTTTCAGTCCTTTAAACATTGTTATCCTCCTCTTATACCGCACATGGTTTATATGCATATAATAAAAATACCACCGCTATTTTCTCATAGCGGTGGCAGAAAAATAACCGTATTTTTTTGAACTAAAAGGTAGTAAAAACTTTACTTGTTCTTCAAATACTCATCAATAGCGGCTGCTGCCTGTTTACCTGCCTGCATTGCAAGTATAACGGTAGCTGCACCGGTTACGGCATCTCCGCCGGCAAATATGCCCGCGCGTGAGGTCTGACCGGTGATCTCCTCGGCAACTATGCACTGATGTGAGTTTATCTCCAGTCCCTCGGTGGTGGAAGAAATTAGAGGATTGGGGCTTGTTCCGAGAGCCATTATTACCGTATCCGTATCAATGGTAAACTCTGATCCGACCTTTTCAACAGGTCTTCTTCTTCCCGAAGCATCGGGTTCGCCGAGCTCCATTTCCACACAGGTGAGTCCCTTTACCCATCCGTTCTCATCCACAAGTATCTCCTTGGGATTGGTGAGGAGTTTGAAGATGATGCCTTCTTCCTTGGCATGATGGACTTCCTCCGCTCTTGCGGGAAGCTCTGCTTCGGAACGTCTGTAAACAATGTAGGTTTCCGCTCCGAGTCTGAGTGCGGTTCTTGCCGCATCCATGGCAACATTTCCTCCGCCTATTACGGCAACCTTCTTACCCTTGAAGATAGGTGTGTCGTAATCGTCTCTGAAGGCTTTCATAAGGTTGTTTCTTGTAAGGAATTCGTTGGCGGAAAACACACCGTTAGCCTGTTCTCCGGGGATTCCCATGAACTTGGGAAGACCTGCTCCCGAGCCGATAAACACGGCTTTAAAGCCCTCATCTTCCATAAGTTCGTCTATTGTAACGGACTTACCTACGATAACATCCGTCTCTATCTTTACTCCCAGGCTCTTAACATTCTCAACCTCGGCTTTAACTACCGTATCCTTGGGAAGACGGAACTCGGGAATACCGTAAACAAGAACGCCGCCCGCCTCGTGAAGAGCTTCAAAGATAGTAACGTCATAGCCTTTCTTGGCCAGCTCACCTGCGCATGTGAGACCTGAAGGACCCGATCCGATGACCGCCACCTTAATGTTGTTTTTCTCTTTTGCTCCCACAGGCTTGATGTTGTTCTCTCTCGCCCAATCGGCGGTAAAACGCTCAAGCTTTCCGATGGAAACAGCTTCTCCCTTGATGCCTCTAATACACTTTGCTTCGCATTGTGTCTCCTGCGGGCAAACACGTCCGCAGATCGCGGGAAGAGCCGAATACTTACTTATCTCGTTATATGCGCCTTCTATGTTTCCGTCTTCAATGTGTCTCACGAACTCGGGTATGTTGATCTCTACGGGACATCCCGTTCTGCATTGAGGATTTTTGCACTTAAGGCATCTTGATGCCTCTGCCATAGCCTCTTCAAGGCTGTAGCCAAGGCAAACCTCTTCAAAATTCTTTGCTCTTTTCTGAGCTTCCTGTTCCTTAATAGGAACTCTTTTCATTTTATCTACTGCCATATGACGTTCTCCCTTAATTGCAATTTCCGCATCCGCCGTGATGAGTGTCGCCTTCCCTTATCGCAAGAAGTGCCCGCCCTTCTTCGGTTTTGTACAGCTGCTGACGTTTCATTGCATTGTCAAAATCAACCAGATGTCCGTCAAATTCAGGTCCGTCAACACAAGCGAATTTAACCTTACCGTCAACAAGCACTCTGCAAGCACCGCACATGCCTGTTCCGTCCACCATTATGGGGTTCATGGAAACCACAGTGGGGATATTGAGTTCCTTGGTAAGAAGAGAAGCAAATTTCATCATGATGATCGGTCCGATGGCTACCGCATGGTTATAGGTCTTGTGTTCTTCGTTCACCAGATACTTAAGGCAATCGTTTACATTACCCTTACGTCCCTTTGTACCGTCGTCGGTAGTGACATAAACATTTCCGGCAACCTTTCTCATTTCGTCCTCAAGGATGATAAGGGATTCATTTCTTGCACCGATGATAACATCGGCATCTATGCCCTGTTCATGTAACCATTTAACCTGAGGATAAACGGGAGCTGTTCCGACGCCTCCTGCCATGAAGATGATCTTTTTTTTCTTCAATTCTTCCGTGCTTTCATTGCAAAGATCGGAAGGGAGTCCCAAAGGACCGGTAAAATCAGCAAATTCATCTCCGACATTGTAAGACGCCATCATCTTTGTGGAAGCGCCCACGGTCTGGAACACTATGGTAACGCTGTTTTCCTTACGATCATAATCGCATATGGTCAGCGGAATTCTTTCGCCTCTTTCATCGGGACGAACGATGATGAACTGTCCCGGAAGACACTTATGTGCCACTCTGGGTGCATATACATCCATCAGCACAATATTATCGGATAACATTCTTTTTTTAAGTATCTTATACATATTGGTTGCTCCTGTGAAATGGGATTCAGGTCTGACATGATCTACAAAAGTTTAAAGTTTCAAAAAAATCATGCATATATTTTTACCACTTTTATATTCATTTTACAACACTAAATTAGTGATGTGGGAAAATTTTTTTTTTACAATGCTACTGTAACACTTAAGTTAAAATCAGGTAAAAAATATTTTTTTAACTATTTACTTTAGAATTGTGTAGTGTTAAAATATAAAAGCAATGTAAGTTGCCATTTAGGCAAGATGGAGGAATATAAGAAATGAGTATTAACATTAAGACACCCGCAGTAGATTATTTTTTTGATGCGGTACTCAGTTTGCAAAACCGTGACGAGTGCTATAGCTTTTTTGAGGATATATGTACAGTAAACGAAATCCTTTCTTTCGCACAGCGTTTTCAGGTTGCTGCAATGTTAAGGGCTAAGAAGACTTATCTTGAGATTGCTGAAGAAACAGGTGCTTCCACAGCAACCATCAGCCGTGTTAACCGTTCCTTAAACTATGGAAACGACGGTTACGATATGGCTTTTTCAAGAGTAGCTCCCCTTCCCGAAGACACCAAATAACTCAAAACAATACAGCAACTCCTTAACAAGAGTTGCTGCTTTTTTATTATTCCACCTTTTTAAGATTGGCAAAAGCCGAAAGCATCTTTTTGGTTCCGAAGTTGGGGAAATCAACCGTTACTTCGTAGTCCTTCCCGCCCTTTACGATGGAAACGACCTTTCCTTTACCAAACTTGATGTGAGAAACCGTGTCTCCCTCGGCATAGGCAAGCGAAGTCTCTCCGGAACTCTTGGAGAAGATCTTGCCATAGTTCAAAGCATAAGGCTCTGCTGACAGATCGCCGCCATCGTGTCTCTTGTATCCGTCATCACCGTTAGCTTTTGTGTACGCCGGTGTTGGCTTCTTTTCTTTGATTTCGCTATCCATATAATTCTGCCTCCTGTAATTACTGAATGTTGCGCTCATATCCAACATATATCTTGGAATTTCATTTAAAAATCTTGACGGTCTGTTGAACTGTTGTTCACCGTACAATCTCCTCAACTTTGCTCCCGAAAGGAATAATTCCTTCATAGCTCTTGTAATACCGACATAACAGAGCCTTCGTTCCTCTTCTATCTCCTCTTCAGAATTCTCCGCATAGATCGAAAGGTTACTCGGGAAAAGTCCATCCTCCATGCCCACAAGAAATACATAGGGGAATTCAAGCCCCTTTGCATTATGCAAGGTCATCAGGGAAATATAATTCCCGTCATCTTCATCGTCTTCGGAAGCTGATTCCTCGGCGTTCAGTCCGCAGTATTCCAAAAAGCCGGTCAGATCCTTTTCTTCGTCGTCAGTCTCGGATTCATACCTGTCGGCATATGAAACCAGGGCTTCCACGTTCTGTTCTCTTTCATCGGAGGTTTCCGGATCGTCGTCCCTGAGATACTCAATATATCCCGTTTCTTCCAAAAGGTACTTTATCAGTTCCTTAATGGAAGGCTTATTATTGTTCTGTTCATATCTTAAGCTTTCTATCAAAGCTATAAAGCTTTTTGCTTTTTCTCTTGTTCTTTCCGCCCCGGGTACAAAATCAATCCTTGCAAGCCCTTCATAAAAGGATAATCCGTTGCTCGCCGCATAATCGGCTATCTTTTCCACGGAAGTTGCTCCGATGCCTCGTCTGGGTACATTCAGGATACGTCTTGTCGCTATGTCATCCTTTGCATTATCAATGGTTTTCAGATAGGCAATGATATCCTTTATCTCTCGTCTTTCAAAGAAGGAAACCGCGCCGATGGTCTTAGCTTTAAGACTGTGTGAACGCATGGATTTTTCAAACGACAGAGACTGGGCATTTGTACGATACAATACGGCAAAGTCACCGTACTCCGCGTTGCTCCTTTCCATGATGCTCATGATCCTTGAAGCTACGCCGTCAGCCTCCGCAATCTCATCCGGATATTGTGTGTAATGCACTGCGGAGCCCTTTTCATTTGCGGTCCAAAGTCTCTTGTCCTTACGTTCCGTATTGTGATGGATCACCGCATTGGCTACATCGAGTATATCCGGTGTTGAACGATAATTCTGTTCAAGTTTTATTACCTTTGTATCAGGAAAGAATTTTTCAAAGTTCAGGATGTTCTTGATGTTTGCTCCTCTGAACTTGTAGATCGACTGATCATCGTCACCGACCACGCAAAGATTTTTTTCGATCTCTCCGTCTTCGTTTTCATGCTCCGCCAGCAAACGAACAAATTCAAACTGAGCCGTATTGGTGTCCTGATACTCATCCACCATAATATACCGGAATCTGTGTCTGTAGTATTTCAAAACATCCGGACAGGTGTTGAAAAGTTCAACCGTCTTGTTGATCAGATCGTCAAAATCAAAAGCATTGCAAACCTTAAGCTGTCTTTGGTACTCTTTATATATGACCGCTATTTTTTTATCATAATAATCAACCGCCTCAGCCTCAAACCTCTCGGGATCTATGAGTTCATCCTTGGCTTTTGAGATGCGGGCAAGTATCGCCTTTTCCTTAAACTGCTTCGTATCAATGTTTAATTGCTTAAGAACATTCTTTACAAGTGTCTTTTGATCGTCGGAGTCGTAGATCGTAAAGCTTCTTTCATACCCCAGATACTCGCAGAACCTTCTGAGTATCCTTACACAGGTTGAATGAAACGTAGAGACCTGAATATAATCACTTCCCTCTCCCACGGCCTTTTGCACTCGTTCCTTCATTTCCTTGGCCGCTTTGTTGGTGAAAGTGATCGCAAGGATCTGGTAGGGGGACACATCCAGTTCATTGATAAGCCTGGCAATCCTTTGGGTCAACACCCTTGTTTTGCCGCTTCCCGCCCCTGCCAGGATAAGCAAAGGTCCCTTGTCATGCATTACAGCCTTTTGCTGTTCCGGATTAAGTGTTAAAGTTTTTTCCATATTTATCCTTTTCAGTATAAAAAGTGCCGACCGAAAAGTCGGTCAGCAATTTTTCATATTAATATTTTTGGATTATTTGGAAGATTTTTCATCTTCCTCGAATTCTTCCTCATCATTGTCAACATCCTTATAGGCATTGCCCGACACAAGATTATAGAAAGAATAGATCAGTGCGAATGCAACAGTTAAACCTCCGATGATCGAAAGAGCGATCAATAAAGGATTTGATTTATTTTTCCCCGATATCATTTCCATACTCCTAAAAAAATCCATGGCGGAACACATTATTCCACCCTTATGTACTTATTGTAAGCCTTATTTTTTTCACTGTCAACCGAAAACTTGAAAAAGAAGGCTCAAAATGATCATTTGTCAGTTAATTTACCCTGATTACGTTTCCTTTTTTTCAGTGATTCGCTTCCTTCTTTAATGAACACACCTGTAAATTTCTTAAGCATATTTCTTGCTTCTTTGCTGAGATTTGTATACTCCTTGAGCATACCGGCAACACTCTTAAAGAAATCCGCGCTGATGTCCATTGTGGTCTTTGCTTCGTTTGCGGACAGTATCTTAAAGAGCGAATCTATGAACTTCTCCCTTTCCTCATCCGTCATCTGCTTAAGCCAATTCTTCATGGTCTCGTCGAAAGCCAGGCTCTTGCTTTCCACTTCATCAACGGTAACGAAATGGGTTCCGACAAGCATCCATGACAGCACATCATGCTGCATAACGCTCTTTTGCGTACTCCTTACCACATGATAATCACTCACATGATTAAGCAGCATTCCGACTATAGATTCCGTCGGAGTGTAGCTCTCTGTCTTTTTGAAAATGTTCTCGGCATTGGGTCCGAGAATGGTCTTGTCGCCAAAGCCGGGTCCGTCGAAATTGTAGATCCTGATTATCCTGTTCTGTATCCCGGGTTTGACATTGGCAGCTGAAAAAACTGCCAGATTACCGCCCTTGGAATGTCCGCATATGTACAGATTACCACGTACCTTGGACGCTGCCTCTTTTAAATACTCAAAAGCTTTTTTCTGAGCAGGGACTTCGGGCATAAAGCACATATTGAAGTCCTCTTTCCAGCCCACGATGGAATCATCCGTTCCTCTGAAGATTATGACTGCTGTTCTCGGATCGATCTGAGCGGTTACAGCCGCAAACTGAGAATCATGGTCGTAATCGATCTCGTTCCTGTAGCCAAACAATTTAACCTTTGCGAATCGGACGGTTTCGGCAGCTTTTTTCAAAGCAAGCCCCGCCGTTCTGGTAAAGGAAAGCGATTCAGAAAGTATCTTCTCAAGATTATTCTTTTCAAGGAAAGCTGCGGAAGCTTTTTTTAAAGTAACAGCACGAGCAAATTCATGCGGAACGATGCCTTCAAAATCCACATAGGATAACCATGAAAACATAAGGCAATCAAGCTCATTCATATGATCCGCGTCGAATGTAAGATCGCCGCGCCAATCAAGATAGTCCAATAAATTTGCCATATTCTACCCTCATATCAAAATGCGCCTTAACGTCCGCCGGTCTCCCTGTATGAAAAGGTAACATTGTAGGTTTCTTCAACATACTCACCTTCAACAGGCTTTTTAACCGTAACGGTCCCCTTGCTTCCGCCTTGAGTGTAGGACATGATCTTCTCATAGCTTTCCGGCGAATAGACAGGTCTTCCGTTAATGGCTGTGATTATGTAACCGGGCTTGATACCGGCTTCCTCGGCCGGAGACCCGCTTTTAACTTCTCTGATGTATATGCCTCTGGGAATATTGTAATACTTGGAGCCTTCGGCACTGATGATCTCTCCCTTAAAGCCGAGACTTGCCTGCTGTGCATAGGGAAGCTCGACCCTCACCATAAGTTCCTCTATAATGGGCAACGCTGTGGTTACGGGGATCGCATAACATATTCCCTCTACCGAGGTAGATGCTATCTTTACATTATTGATGCCGACAACCTCACCTCTTGAGTTGAGAAGTGCTCCTCCGCTGTTTCCGGGATTAATGGCCACATCGGTCTGGATAAGGGTTAAGGTGTAATCATCCATCTCGACTTCTCTTCCCAACGCGCTGACAACACCTACGGTAACGGACTGGCCATAGCCGAGAGCATTTCCTATGGCAATGACCCTTTCTCCCGGTACAAGAGCATCCGAATCTCCAAAGGTGGCGATCCTGATCTTGGCAAGAGTTTCCGTAGGTATCTTTGTAAGTTTAACGGAGATCACAGCCAGATCTTCGGATTCTTCGGCCGACTTAACCGCCGCTTCCACCGTCGTTCCGTCGATAAATGTAACATTAACGTTTGTGATCCCTTCCACGACATGATTATTTGTAACGATCAACAGCTCGTCATAGTTTTGTGCCGCAATAATACCCGATGCATTGCCGCTGTTCTCGTAGGAATACTCCCTGCCGAAAAAATCATAGGTGTAAGAAACGGTTGTTACGCCTACCGAAACAAGTGCGGGCATTGCACATTCCGCAGCGCCCGAAACATTGTAAACGCCGGTGTCCGTAATGCTCTTTTCATCCGGGCTGTTTTCGGCGGACAATTTGCTGAAAACCTCCTGCTGTTTCACCATCACCTGTTTAACTTTTGTCTCGGCGATCCTGCTTTTTACAAAACCCTCTACCGCAAAGGCAAGCGTAATGATCAGACCGGCTGCAACCGCATATATAATTGTTTTGATCCATATTTTCATAATTTCTGACCTGTAAAAACTCCCTTTGTCAGATCATATCATCAAAATATGTACTAATTGTGTTCTTTTGGCTTTGATGTAAAGAAGTTTCGAACCTCGGATGCCATATAAAGAGACCCGAGACAAAGAACAATATCATTCTTCTTGGCATGACTCAGCCCCATTATGATACCGTCGTTCACATTCCCGCCCGGAATGATGCTCTCCGTCTCATTTTTGCATATCGAAACCGCTTTTCGGTACAATTCCTCATACTTCATGGCACGGGGATAAACCGGCTGAACGCAGATGATCTCGCTTGCTGCTTCGGACATGATCGAAAGGATTCCGCTAACGTCCTTGTCCGCCATTACACCGAACACACAGATCACCCTGGGCTGTCCGGGCTTTTTAACCTCTATGCAACTCTTTATCGTATCTATGGTCGCTCTCATTCCCTGAGGATTATGAGAACCGTCCACAAAAACAAGAGGTTCGTTCGCCAGCTTTTCAAGTCTTGCGATCCATTTTGTATTTTCTATGCCTGCTACAACAGCCTTTTTGGTGATCTTTAAGCCCTTCTTCCTGAGAAGTGCCACTGCCTCAATGACCACTGCCGCATTCTTTCTCTGATAAGCACCGATCATAGGCATATTAAGGGTGTAGCCGCCATAGGAAAACACCTGTCCGCCAAGATCCGCTTTTTTTACGGATATTTTGGAGAAATCAGGGATCACAAGCTTGCTGCCCGTTTCTGCACATTTTTCCTCTATTACCGTTTCAGCCTCTTGACACTCACCGTAAAAAACCACATCGGAGCCCTGCTTGATTATGCCGGACTTTGTTCTCGCGATCTCGGTAACCGTATTACCGAGATACTGCATATGGTCGAGGCCTATGTTTACCATTATGACCGCAAGAGGTGCAGGGATAACGTTGGTGGCATCAAACTCGCCGCCCATCCCCACTTCAAGAACAACAATGTCACATTTTTGCTCAAGGAAGTACATGAGACCGATAACCGTGACAAATTCAAACTCCGAAGGAGGCTCTTCCATCTCATCCGCAGCCGCTTTTACGCGGGTTACAAGCTCCGCCAGATCCTCATCCGGTATCTCTTTAAAGCCAAACAAAGAATCTCTCGTATAGTCTTCCGCAGTGCTTACCATTATGCGCTCATTAAATCGCATAATGAAGGGAGAGGTAAAAAGTCCGACCTTGTATCCCGCACTTCTTAAAATCCCGCCGAGCATAGCGGAAGTGGACCCCTTCCCGTTTGTTCCGCCAACGTGAACAAACTTAAGCTTTTTCTCAGGATTTCCCAGCCTGTTCAAAAGATCCACCGTCTTTGTAAGGCCGAGTTTCTTGCTCATCCATCTGAGACCATGCACATAATCAAGTGCTTCATTAATATTCATAATTTACTTTACACCGTAAACTTTCCTTTTAGATTTTTGTTTGCCGTTGCAAGCATAAGTTTGATCCTGTTCAGCTGGTTAACCTCGGAAGCTCCGGGATCATAGTCAACCGCAACAATATTCGCTTCCGGGAACTGCCTTCTGAGTTCCTTGATAACGCCCTTTCCCACAATGTGGTTGGGAAGACACGCGAAAGGCTGACAGCAAACGATGTTCGGAACTTCAGAATGTATGAGTTCGATCATCTCTCCCGTCAGGAACCAACCTTCACCGGTCTGATTGCCCATGGAAACGATCGGCTTGGCATATTCGGCAAGCTTGGCTATATGCGTAGGCGACTCAAACCTCTTACTCTTTGTAAACTCCTTGACCGCATCCTTTCTCATGAATTCATAGAAGGCCACGATCAGGTTGTTGATACGCCTTGATTTCTTTGACTTTCCCAAAGCCTCGTACTTAAAGTTCGCGTTGTAGGAGCAATATGCAAGGAAGTCCATAAGATCCGGCATAACAGCCTCAGCGCCCTCCGATTCAAGAAGCTCCACAAGGTTGTTGTTTGCAGCGGGAAGGAATTTTACAAGGATCTCTCCCACTATGCCCACTCTGGGTTTCTTTATGTCTTTAAGAGGGATCTCGTCAAAGTCTTTGATAATGGCTCTGATATTCCTCTTGAAATCTCTGAATCTGCCGGTTTTGACCTGCTCTATACACTTCTTTTTCCATTTTTCATGCAGTTCATTGACCGAACCCGGAACGGCTTCATAAGGTCTGGTCCTGTAAACCACCCTCATAAAGATATCGCCGTAAACCAGTGCCATCATTGCACGAACGATCATCTTCGGTTCCATCTTAAAGCCCGGGTTCTTCTCTATGCCCGATGTGCTAAGGGATATAACCGGAACCTGTTCCATCTCCGCTTTTTTAAGAGCACGACGTATAAAGGCTATATAGTTTGTGGCACGACAACCGCCGCCGGTCTGGGTTATGAGTACCGCCGTTTTGTTAAGGTCATATTCGCCCGACTGCAATGCCGCTATCATTTCTCCGACAACCAGAAGCGAAGGATAGCATGCATCGTTGTTAACATATTTCAAACCTGTATCTATGGTCTTTCTGTCAGGTTCAGGAAGTTCAACAACATTCAGACCGCAGGAAGCCATTGCAGGCGCAAGGATATCAAAATGTATGGGAGACATCTGCGGCACAAGCACCGTATAGTTCTTTCTCATCTCCTCCGTAAAGATCAGACGATGATAAGCAGAGTCCTTGACTTCTGTCTTTACACCCTTTCTCTTTCTGTCATTGATGGCCGAAAGCAAAGAACGGATGCGTATGCGCGCGGCTCCGAGATTGTTGACTTCATCGATCTTGAGCATCGTATAGATCTTGCCCGATCCGGTAAGTATGTCTGCCACCTGGTCCGTGGTAACAGCGTCGAGGCCGCAGCCGAACGAAAACAGCTGGATAAGATCCAGATCCGGATTTTCTCTGACATAGCTTGCCGCAGCATAAAGTCTTGAGTGGTACATCCACTGATCCACAACGATGGTGGGTCTGTCCACAGGTCTTAAGTGCGATACGGAATCTTCCGTAAGTACGGCAACTCCGAAGGATGTAATGAGTTCGGGGATTCCGTGGTTGATCTCGGGATCGATGTGATAAGGTCTGCCCGCAAGAACTATGCCATGGATCTTGTTATCCCTGACGTATTGAACCGCCGCCTCTCCGGCTCTCCTCATATCGCCTCTTGCTTTTAAAAGTTCAAGCCATGCCGCATGAGCAGCCGCCTGAACCTCCAAGGCGCCTATGCCGTTCTCCTCTCCGAAGAACTTGACAAGACGTTTGGTAATGATCTCTTCCGATTCCAGTGAAACAAAGGGATTCTGGAAATTGACGTTTTCGGTCCTTATCTCTTCAACGTTGTTCTTGATGTTTTCACCGTAGCCCGCAACCATGGGACAGTTGTAATGGTCCCCGGCTCCCGCAAACTCAATTCTTTCGTAAACAACACAAGGGTAAAAGATATATTTGATCCCCTGCTTTATAAGCCATGAAACATGACCGTGAGCAAGCTTTGCGGGATAGCATTCCGATTCCGAAGGAATGGATTCTATGCCCATTTCATATATTTTCCTTGAGGACACGGGTGAAAGCACAACTCTGTAACCCAGAGACGTAAAGAACGTGAACCAGAAGGGATAGTTTTCATACATATTAAGGACTCTGGGAATACCAACGACTCCTCTGGGAGCTGCGAACTCTTCAAGGGGCTCATAACCGAATACTCTTTTTAATTTATAGGCAAAAAGATTCGGGATGCCTGTGTCGGATTTTTCCTTTCCGAGTCCTCTCTCGCAACGATTTCCCGAAACAAAACGTCTGTTTCCGGGGAAATGATTGATGGTGAGAAGGCAGTTGTTGGTGCAACCCTTGCATCTTGTAAGCGTTGAAGTAAAGGTCAGCTCCTCGATCTCCTTAAAGGAAAGCATAGTCGTCTTTTGGCCTTCATAATGCTCTCGTGCAATAAGTGCCGCTCCGAAGGCTCCCATGATGCCCGCAATGTCGGGACGTATGACTTCCGCATTTACGATCTTTTCCAAGCCGCGTAAAACAGCATCGTTGTAGAAGGTACCGCCCTGAACCACGATCTTTTGTCCAAGATCTTTGGCATCACTGACTTTGATAACCTTATAAAGTGCATTCTTGATAACGGAATAAGCAAGTCCGGCAGAAATGTCCGAAACACTTGCGCCTTCCTTCTGAGCCTGCTTAACCTTGGAGTTCATGAATACCGTACATCTGGTTCCGAGATCTATGGGATTTTCAGCAAAGAGCGCAATCTTGGCAAATTCCGAGACCTCATAGTTCAGAGACTTCGCAAAGGTTTCAATGAATGAACCGCAACCCGATGAACATGCTTCGTTCAACTGAACCGAATCTACCGCATGATTTTTTATCTTAATGCATTTCATATCCTGTCCGCCGATGTCCAGGACACAATCCACCTCGGGATTAAAGAAGGAAGCCGCATAGTAATGCGCAACGGTCTCAACCTCGCCTTCATCCAGCATGAGAGCTGCCTTCAGCAATGCTTCTCCGTAGCCCGTGGAGCACGAACGCACTATCCTTGCTCCTTCCGGGATCTTGTCAGCGATCTCCTTTATGGCTTTTATGGCCGTTTTCAAAGGACTTCCGTTATTGTTCTGATAAAATGAATACAACAAAGAACCGTCTTCACCCACAACAGCAACCTTTGTGGTGGTGGAACCCGCATCTATTCCGAGATAGCAATTACCTGAATAGAAAGCGATGTCGTCCTTTCTCACGGTTGCTTTTTCATGTCTCTTTTTGAATTCTTCATAGGACTCTTTATCGGCAAACAGAGGTTCCAATCTCGCAACCTCAAAGTCCATCTTTATGCCTTTTTCAAGGCGTGTTATCATCTCGGAAAGAAGTACTCTCTCCTCGGTTTTATTGTTCTCCTTTGCCGTCATTCCCGAGCCCATTGCAGCGAACAGATGAGAATTGTTGGGAGCTATGACCGCCTCCGGAGGCAGATTCAACGTTCTTACAAAGGCTTCCTTCAACTCCGTAAGGAAATGAAGAGGTCCGCCCAGGAATGCAACATTTCCTCTGATGGGCTTACCGCATGCAAGACCGCTTATCGTCTGGTTTACCACTGCCTGGAATATGGAAGCGGAAAGATCTTCCTTTGATGCACCCTCGTTGATAAGGGGCTGAATGTCCGTCTTTGCAAACACACCGCATCTTGCGGCAATGGGATAGATGGCCTTGTAATCCTTGGCATATTCGTTCAGACCCGCTGCATCCGTCTTTAAAAGAGATGCCATCTGATCGATGAAGGATCCCGTACCTCCGGCACATATGCCGTTCATTCTCTGTTCCACACCGCCTGTAAAATAGATGATCTTGGCATCCTCACCCCCGAGCTCGATGGCAACGTCGGTCTTGGGAGCAAATTCCTGCAGCGCATTCGCAACCGCTACAACTTCCTGTACGAAAGAAACATTCAGATGCTTTGCAAGTGTCAGACCGCCGGACCCGGTGATGGCAGGCTGTAAAACACATTCTCCCGTAACCTCTTTTGCTTTGTTGAGTATTCGGGCAAGCGTTCCCTGTATGTCTGCGAAATGTCTTTGATAATCGGAGAAAAGAAGCTCTCCGTTTTCATTTACAATGGCCGCTTTAACAGTTGTGGAACCAATATCGATTCCCAAATAATAAAGTGGATAATCAGCTGTCATTTTAATTCCCTCATATAGATTTTGAATATAATATGGCGAATTATATCATTTAATGATAAAAATTGCCATAAGAATTATGTGAAGCCCCAAAAAGCTTCACATGTTTTCAATCTGCCAATCTATAGGCTCAAGCCCATTGGCCTTCAATATTGTGTTGGTTTTTGAAAAATGCTTGCATCCGAAGAATCCGCGATAAGCAGACAACGGACTCGGATGAGGTGCTTTTAGTATAACATGTTTGGGATTTGTGATAAGTTCGGCTTTTTTTTGCGCGGGACTTCCCCACAGCAAAAATACCACGGGAGTGCTCTTTTTGTTAAGCGCCCGCAAAGCTGCATCCGTATACTGTTCCCAGCCGTGTCCCGCATGGCTGTTGGCCTGATGTGCCCTTACCGTGAGTACGGTGTTCAGCATCAAAACTCCCTGTTTTGCCCATTTTGTGAGCAGTCCGTTATTGGGGATGTAGCAGCCCAGATCATCATGCAATTCTTTAAAAATGTTTTGAAGACTGGGCGGTATATCGGTGGGAGGAAGCACGGAAAAACACAGTCCGTGAGCCTGCCCCACATTGTGATACGGATCCTGCCCCAGGATCACGACTCTCGTATCCGCAAAGGAAGTATAATGAAACGCATTAAATATATCATCGGAAGGCGGATAAACGATCTGAGTCTCGTACTCATGCTTTACAAAGTTAAACAGCTTCCTGTAATACTCTTTCCCGTATTCTTCTTTCAGTTGATCGTTCCAATCGTTCGAAACAGCGCTCATTATAATCTTACAGATACCCCTTTGTCACGAAGATATTTTTTTACTTCCGCAATCTCAAGTTCCTTATAGTGAAAAAGCGTTGCAGCAAGGGCCGCATCCGCGCAGCCTTCGGTAAGGACCTCACTGAAGTGCTCACATCTGCCCGCTCCTCCTGAAGCGATAACAGGCACATTCACGAGTTTCGCTATGGTTCTTGTAAGTTCTATGTCATATCCGTTCTTTGTACCGTCAGCATCCATAGAGGTCAAGAGCAGCTCTCCCGCTCCCAGTTCGCAGGCCTTGCAGGCCCACTCCACGGCATCTATGCCCATATCGATGCGGCCGCCGTTTTTGAAGATGTTCCAGCCCTTTCCGTCCTCTCTTCTCTTTGCGTCAATGGCTACCACAACGCACTGACTGCCAAACTTGTCCGCAGCCCTCGAAATGAGCTCCGGATCCATGATGGCCGCCGAATTCACGGCAACCTTGTCCGCGCCCTCTCTTAATATGACTTTGAAATCCTCAATGGTACGGATCCCTCCGCCGACCGTAAAGGGTATGAAGATCGCCTTCGATATCTTTCTTACGAGATCGGCTTTGATCTCTCTGGCGTCCGAAGAAGCCGTGATATCAAGAAAAACCAGCTCGTCCGCTCCGGCCGCATCATAAGCCGCCGCAGTTTCAACCGGATCGCCCGCATCCCGAAGATTAACAAAATTAATTCCTTTAACAACTCTGCCGTCTTTGATATCCAGACAGGGGATAATTCGTTTTGTAAGCATATGCACTCCTTACAGCTCAGCGAAATTTTTCAGGATACTCAGTCCCACCTTTCCCGACTTTTCGGGATGGAACTGACATGCAAACACATTACCGCTCTCTATCGCGGCATGAAAAGGATGAATGTAGTCACATTTGGCCGCCACTATGCTTTCCTCCTCCGCTTCAAGGTAATAGGAATGCACGAAGTAAAAGTAGGAATTGTTCGGAACGTCCTTGAAAAGCCTGCTTCCCGGCCTTATTTCTATGGAATTCCATCCTATCTGAGGGATCTTAAACCCGGGGCAATTTTCAAAACGCCTGATCCTGCCTTTAAATATGCCAAGTCCCGGAACAGGCTTTCCCTCCTCGCTTGACTCGAATAACATCTGCAATCCGAGGCATATGCCCAAAAGAGGTATCCCCTTCTTTACCGCTTTTCTGACCGTCTCATCGAGACCTGCAGCGGTAAGCATATTCATCGCATCGCCAAAAGCCCCCACGCCGGGAAGTACTATCTTGTCCGAAGCAAGTATCTCGTCCTCATTGGCTGTTACCAGTGTTTCATAACCCAAAAAAGCAAATGCTTTTTCGACGCTTTCAAGGTTTCCTGCGCCGTAATCGATGATCGTTATCAAAGAGAACCTCCAAATTAATCATGAATTATACAAAATGGGCAGAGTTTAAGCTCCGCCCATATTACATCATACCTTTAACTTTTACTGATTGAAGCCCAAACCCAAGCGGTCAACAGTCTCATAAATGTATCTGGTGTAGTACAGATTTGCTTCGTACTCACTGTATGAAGACTTAAGCGCATCGTAATGTTCGAGAACGAACATTGCTTCGGCTTCATCTATCCCATAATTGTCCCAAAGCCGGTTTAATATCTCGCTTCTTACGAGATAAATGTCATCCTGTGCCCCCAAAGCAGCAGCATGCGCAAACCATTTTCTGAATCTTAAAAGTCCTTTGAAAAGATCGTTAAGTCCCTCTCTGTAATCATCAAGCTTAGCATGATTGTTGTAAGCATTTAGTTGAGTATTGACATAGTTGACCGTAAGGATCTTGTCATAGATCTCATAATCCTCTTCTTCTATGTCCAGACCATAGATCTTGTCATATGCCATTGTGTAATAATTTACATCTCTGTAGATCAGTGCATTGTCGAAATACTTGGTAGCCTGTCTGACGCCGATGTTGTAAGCAAGCGTGCTGCCTCCGCTGACCGTTACGGCAACTATTCCGATGAACAGAGCGAAGATGACCAGAATGCCCCATTTGTTAAGCTTTGTGGTGTTTCCGACATCTTCAAGGATGAAAGCACTTGCCTGCTCAAGCTTCTTCTTTCTGGCAAGCTCTTTTTCCTCAGCGGTCTGTCTCGCTTTGAGAGCCTTGGCTTCAGCGATCTCCTTCTTCTTGGCAGCCTTTTCTGCCTTCTTGGCTTCCTTCAAAGCTTTCTTCGCTTCCGCCGCCTCAGCCTTCTTTTTCTCTATTTCTTCGGGCGTCGGCTCCGGCTTGATCTGATTCTCAGGTATCTTTACATTACCGAATAACCTGATGTACCACGGTAATTTATCTTTAACGTCTTTAACCTTTTTGGTCTTTGTTGTGCCCTCTTCATTCGGCTTGTCGATGTCTATCTCGTTAAACAGATTGTCAAGAGCCGCAAGATCGTCTTCATTGAGGGAATCTACCCCCATATCTCCGAGCATTCCGCCGAGGCCGACGTTTTCTGCCTGTTCCTCATCGGAATTCTCATCCGCATCGAAGGTAAAGCCTGACATCGGATCATCGTCTCCCGAAGAGGGATTTTCTTCTTCCTCTTCAGTGGAAAACAGATCGTTGAATTCGGGCATTTCTTCCGCTGCGGGAAGCGATCCGTCTTCTTCAAATACGGCAGGTTCTGTCCCGTCATCCGTAAGTGCGAATATATCCTCCGAATCGGCAAGCTCCGGCTTGTTGTCGTCCTCCTCGATATCAGAGACTTCGTCTGCAAGATGCTCTTCCATATTGCTGTCCGTAACCATATCCGATCCGTCCTGATTCAGGAAATCAAAACCGTCATAGTTAAAGTCACTGTCATCCGAACTCTTTGTCGGTTCATCGACTTTTTTGAATTCATCGTTTTCTTTATCAACGATAATATCACTTCCGGCATGATTTGCTATTCCGTCGTAATTGCTGTCTTTGTCATCGAACAGACTGCCAAAGAGTGCATCCAGAGCAGCTTCTTCATCTGCTCCGCTCTTTTCCTCCTTATTGCCTGAAAAGTCAAATTCGGGTTCATTTGCCGGCTCAATTTCGGGATCATGAGCCTCTTCGATCACGGTCTGTGTCTCGGGAAGCTTCTCAGACTCATCGCTGCTCTTGTCTGTTTCCTGAGCAAACTCTTCGTCCACATCACTTTCAGACACAGCAAACAGCTCTCCGGAGGATCTTTCCTCGGAAAGCTCATTGCTGATTATTTCATCGATGACTTCGTCTTCATATTCATCGAAAATGTTATAGTTTTCAATCTCCCCTGCTTCAAATTCCGGAATAGGTACGCTCCGAATCGCGGCCACCGCTTCATCAACGGATAACTCGGGCTGTTTCTTTGACTTTTCGGTCTTTTGAGGCTTCTGTGCCTTTTGGGGCTTTTCCGCCTTTACAGCCTTTTTCTCCGTTTTTGTTTTCTTGGGCTTCTCTTCGACCGGTGCTGTATCCTCTGTGATCTCTTCAGGCAATTCTTCCGATTCTTCCGCGATCGGTTCCTCGATCATCGGTGTTTCCTCGATCGGAATTTCTTTCTCCGGTTTAACCCCGTCATTTTGTTCCGCAGTCACTTTATGTTTTTTGTAAGCTGCGAACCTGTCAGTTTCTTCTTTTTTATTGCCGTCTGAATTGAGCCCGTTCAGGAGACTGTCAAGATAAGATTCATCATTTGGCATCTGTTGGTACTCCGGGTGTAGTTAATTAGTTCAAAATGAGCTTATCAATTTCTCCTACAAGACGTCCTATCTGAGGCTTGGTGATCTGAGCATCGGCCCCGAGAGATTTTCCCTTAACAATGAGTTCATCGCTTATCATTGATGAGAATATAATAACGGGAATGTTCTTCATCTTATCATCCGTCTTAATGAGCTTTGTAAGATGATGACCATCCATACGAGGCATCTCAATATCGGTGATGATGAGCTTAACCTTATCGGTGATCTTACCGTCTTTGTTGAGTTCGGTAAGCTTGTCCCATGCATCCTGTCCGTCCATATTCACAATAAGATTGGAATAGCCCGCTTTTTTCAGGCAATCCTGCAAGAGCTTCGAAAGAAGTGCGGAGTCTTCCGCAATAAGGATGGGCTTAGTGCTTCTCTGTCTGAAACCAAGCTCGTCGATATCGCTGACCTTGAGAGATGTATCGGGAGAAATGTCTGCGATTATCTTCTCAAAATCCAAAAGAACGATCAATCTTCCGTCAAGCTTAACGATTCCGGTAGCGACTCCCTTGCCCTGTCCGTTCAGGGTAGCATCGGGTTTCAAAACCTCTTCCCATGATACTCTGTGAATTCCGACTACGGAATGAACATGGAAAGCTGCATTCGTATTGTTGAAATAGGTAACAATATAAAGATCGTTCTTAATCTCCTTTGATTCGGGAAGATTGAGCACTTTGGAAAGGCTTATGCTTGTAATGACCTCGTCACGCGGCATAAATATTCCTTCAATGGCAGGATCTGCATTGGGAACCGGAACAGCCGGTGTGTACTGCAGAATTTCACGAATCTTTGCGACATTAATGCCGTAGCGGTTCTCGCCCACCATAAATTCCAGTATTTCGAGTTCGTTGGTTCCGCTTTCTAACAAGATGTTGGTATCCATATTCATTCCTCCGTGTTAGGTAAATTCATATCGTAAATATTGCGTAAATTATATAACATATCAGACTATTTTTCAATTGATTTACCACAAGTTTTATTGTATTTTAATTATCACGTTATCTCCGTTTTTGTTGGTTATAAGCATACCTGCACTCTCTATTTCCATATCCTCGGGTACTTTGAAAACAACAACCGCGCCATTCGGATCATTGTATCTTCCGCCGGGCGCAACCCCTTCTCCGGGAAGCTCCGTCTCGTCAACCCCTATATAAAACAGATCGTTCAGAAGCAACGAAGTAACTTCATAATCAAAGTAAATGCCGTTGACCATGATGAGACCGGTCAATCCCATATCGCAGGTCTTCAGATACTTGACAACAGAACTCTTGTTCTCGATAACGAACTTGGCGGCTATATAATCATATCCGGGGATCTTCGACAGAGTCACAAACGAATCGGAAATCTCAAACGTGTCCTCCGGTTCACTGGCTCCCGCAAAGATAACGCTGAAATTCTCCGCTCCTATGACCTTGGCCAGTTGTTTCCATGTCTCAGCCGTGTTCGCAGGGAAAGGAGTGGGCGTAGGCGTATTTGTGGGTGTTGAGGTAGGAGCAGAAGTAGCGTTGGGATCTCTCGGTGCAGACGTCGGTCTCGGCGTCGGTGTGGGTGTATTGGTAGGCGTAGGCGTCGGCGTGTTGGTAGGCGTAGGCGTCAAAGCCTTTGCTTCAAGAAACGATGATGTATAGTTCGAATCATGTCTGAGCAGCGCATCCGCGCAATACTGGGCGACAGCATCGATCTCACTGTCAGTGAGGGGAATCTCCTCAACCAGACAGCCGTTCAGTCCGAGTACAGCGATCAATATTAAAATCAGCGGAATTTTTTTTCGCACCTTCACACTTCCTTCTTTCAATATATTTTGTGTCCTTTTGAAAACTATAACACTTTATATTGTTTTCGGCAACTTTTCTTTTAAACTTTAGCCTTTGAATCAAGTTCAAACCAAAATTCGACGCCGTTGGCATGATTGATCACTCCGAAGTCCTTATTGTGAGCATCCATTATAGCCTTAACGATCGAAAGCCCTATGCCCGAACCGCCGTATTCCCTGGTCCTCGCCTTATCAACCTTGTAAAACTTGATCCAAATCTTGTCAATGTCTTCCTCCGGAATTGGTTTTCCGGTATTGAATACGGATATTCTGACATTTCCGTCCTTTTGTTCCGCCTTAACGTCCACTATCATCTCATTTTCGCAATGATTGAGCGCATTAGTGAGATAATTTGTGAACACCTCTTCTATCATATATTCATCCGCCCAGACGTTCATAGGTCCCTTGGCATTCACCAGAAGCTTTACTCCCTTGTTCCTGATCAGCAGCTCCGATGAATTCAATACCGACCGGATGACCTCGCATATATCAAACCTCTTGAGTTCCACAACCTGATTGCCGAATTCGATCTGGTTCAGCGTAAGCAGCTTTTTAACCATCGTATTCATCTTACCGGCTTCGTCTATGATGACGTCGCAGTAAAAATCCTTGCTTTCCGCATCGTCGTTAATGCAGTCCTTAAGCCCCTCCGCATACCCGGAGATCAAAGCAATGGGTGTTTTCAATTCATGCGTGACATTTGCCAGAAACTCTTTTCTGATCTCATCCGCCTGCTTTTTCTCTTCAATATCGCTCTGTAATCTGTTATTGGCACTTTTCAGGTCGGAGATCGTCTCTTCCAGTTTTTCGGAAAGATGGTTTATGCTTTCTCCCAATTCGCCTATCTCGTCATTGGACTTCACATCATACTTTGTGGTAAAGTCGAGCCCGGACATGCGTCTGGCTATATCCGAAAGCTGTCTGATGGGACGAACGATACGTCCCGAGGCAAAAGCCATGAACAAAAGTGCAAGCAGCGCTACGCATATGCCGGCAAAAAGCAAAAAGCGATTTGCTATCGTAACACTGTCCTTCATGCTCTCCATATTGGTTCTGATCAGAACGAAGCTTGCATTCTCGTTGTCTGATGCAAACAGTTCTATGAAATTGGCGGATGTCCGTCCGTCAAAAGTCTTGGATATAACATATTTCCCGGAAGGCTCCCTGTACAATACTTCGTTTTCAAAAACAGATTGTTTCCTGCCGCCCGCATAACCGGCTACCTTTTCAAAAAATACCCGTTCCTTGACATTGACGTTTGCCGTGCTGAATGAGTATTTTGTATTCCATAATATGGAGATCGAAAGATTAAAGCGGTCCGCATATGCCTCCAGCATTCTGGAGTCCCTGTCGGAAAGAAAATTCTCCGTATCGGTCTGAGGAGTGATCTCCACAGGCTCATCCGGAGGCGGTACGGAGCCATCGGGTGCGGTACCGGAACCCGGAGTGTTTCCCGTGCCCGAAGAAGCAGTTGAAGAATTCATATAGGAAACCGCGGATATAACGCTTGTTCCCGCATCGGCTGTCCCGTTGTTGTCTTCATTTATATAATACTTGGTCAGAATACTCCGAACGGAATCATATGTGTCCTTCAGGGCTTCGATCTTTGTACTGATATAGTATTTTTCAAGAAAAAACCGGTTTAACACCCATGTTACGAGTATAGCCCCCGCAACGGTGACCATGATCATAAGTGTTAATCTGACACGCCATGAGCTCTTCATTCTGTACCCTTTCTTTTTTAAACCTCAAACTTGTAGCCCATTCCCCAGATGGTTTTGATGTAATCGCCTTTCTCTCCCATTTTGCTTCTGAGTTTTTTCACATGAGTGTCGATGGTGCGTGCATCACCGTAGTAGTCGTAATTCCATACGTTATTGAGGATCTTTTCTCTTGAAAGCGCAATTCCCTTATTGGTAACAAAGTATTCAAGCAGCTCGAACTCCTTGACCGAAAGATCGATGGCCGCTCCGTCTATCTTGACGGAATGTGCCTGATGATCAAGAATTATGCCGCCCACTTCTATGGTCTCATCAAGTGTGGAATTTGCCCTTCTGAGTATTGCCTCCACTCTCGCCACAAGGATCTTCGGTGAGAACGGTTTTGAAATATACTCGTCGACTCCCAGATCAAACCCCATGAGTTCATCTCTCTCTTCGGATTTTGCGGTAAGCATGATGATCGGTACTTTCGAATACTGCCTTATCTCCTTGACAACCTGCCAGCCGTCAAGCTTGGGCATCATTACATCAAGGATGACAAGGGAGATGTCCTTGTTCATTTCATCAAAGAACACATCGATGGCCTTTTCGCCGTCCTCAGCCTCCAACACCGTATATCCCTGTTTTGCGAGAAAGTCGTGAACAAGCTTTCTCATTCTGCTTTCATCGTCTACAACCAAAACCTTGACCAAGTCCATAAGTAACCTCCTCTTTTTCCTTATTCTCCGTAGCTGATCCCGTTTTGTTCGAGGAATTCAAGCCGATCGTTTATCCATTCCTGCTGAGCATCCATTTTTTGTTGCCAGGAGGAGTATTTATTAAGTATTTCCTGTTCGTAAACCGCCTTAAGGGGAGAACTCTTTCCCGTAAGCACTATTACGAACATACCCGCCACAATGATCACAAGCCCCAGAATAACGATCTTGAGCATGAGATTTTCTCTTTTGACCTTTTGTAAAGGAGTCAGCTTGCGTTTTTCGATCTCCTTCGGTTTTCTGCTGACCGTCACCGTGGGGAGCTCCCTCAATCTTGAGGGATTGACCATCTCGTCACGCAAAGCTATGCCCTGCAACCTCTTGAGGAAATCCAGCCCTACAACTGTAGTAATAATATTTCGGTCTATCAATCTGTTGTACAGAGCTATCACCGTTTCGGTCTTGCCCAGATCCGTCTTGGATTTGATGTATTCTATTGTTTCGTTCTCTTTCTTCGCATCGTTTAACTCTTCTTCGGAGTAAAACGTATACCCTTTAAACTTGTACTCACGTGCCATAATTATCAGTGCCCTGACACCTTTCGCAGATTTACCATAATTGTCATTGCCAATTTTAACACAATCAATTAAAATATTGAATGAAATTTTTTCTAAAGGATATAATATTTTGAAAGGACCCGACTTCAAATGCAAACTAAAAGATCGTCTTTTCCGGTGACCGGAAATGTTTTAAAGATGATAGCGATAATCACAATGCTCATCGATCACGCTACCGTAGTAATCGTTGAGAATTACCTTTTCCCAATGGTCAGCCGTTCCTACATAGGCGGCACCGACCTTAATTACTCCGCAAAAGAATATGCTCTGGTATCCACTGTCCAGCTTGTGGGACGCGGTATCGGGAGAATTGCTTTCCCCATCTTCCTCTTCCTCTTGCTGGAAGGATTTTTACACACTCGAAATGTATGGAAATACGCTCTTCGCCTGGGTGTCTTCGCTTTGGTGTCCGAAGTGCCTTTCGACCTTATATTCACGGGATCCTTCTTTGATCTTTCAAAGCAGAATGTGTTTTTTACCCTGCTTATTGCTCTTCTCATGATGATCGGCTTCGATCTTGTCAGCGAAAAGTTTGATAAAAAGGCAGCAGTCATAGTTTTACAAGCCGTGATCTTACTTGTCGCCCTGATCGTCCCGATCCTTATCCGGAGTGATTACACCTGCATGGGCATAGCAATGGCTGCGGCCATTTATCTCACCCGAAACAACAGAAAGTACATGTGGCTTGCTGTTCTCGCGGCAATGATCGTCACTCTCATCCCCGCAAGATCTTCCGTCCTTGAGGTCATAGGCTGCCTTGCTTTTATCCCCATCGCTTTTTATAACGGTGAAAGAGGAAGCTTCAATCTGAAGTATTTCTTCTACGCCTTCTATCCGATCCATCTTTTGGTCCTCGGTTTTATACAAGCGTTCGTTTTGAAATGATCCGATGCCTAAAGGCATATGAAAAAGCCCGCAAATGCGGGCTTTTTCAATGTTTTGGTCTGAAATTACATAAACTCATTTATATAATTTTTTCACCTATTTTGCAGTCATTCTGCAGAAGTTTTTCTTGCCTTTCTTAAGGATGATGCCGTCTCCCGACAGTTCAGCCTTCGTAAAACTCCTCTTGAAATCGGTTACTTTTTCATCGTTAACGGAAACACCGCCCTGTTCCACATTTCTTCTTCCGTCACCACGGGAGGAAACGAATCCCGCCTTGATAAGCAGAGAAATGATGTCTACCGAACCGTCTGTGAAATCCGCATCTTCAAGCTCGCAGGAAGGCATGTTGGAGTCATCTCCGCCGCCTGCAAAAAGTGCCTTGGAAGCATCAAGAGCTTTCTTTGCCTCTTCTTCCCCGTGAACCAGCTTGGTAAGTTCGAAGCCGAGGATCTCCTTAGCTTTGTTGAGTTCGCTGCCTTCCCACTTTTCCATTTTCTCGATCTCTTCAAGAGGAAGGAAGGTAAGAAGCTTCAGGCACTTGATAACATCAGCATCGCCCACGTTTCTCCAGTACTGGAAGAACTCGAAAGGAGTTGTCTTGTTGGGATCGAGCCAAACTGCATTTCCTGCTGTCTTACCCATCTTGTTTCCGTGAGAATCGGTAAGGAGTGTGATCGTCATTGCATGAGCGTCCTTACCCAGCTTACGACGGATGAGCTCTGTTCCGCCCAGCATGTTGCTCCACTGATCGTCACCGCCGAATTCCATATTGCAGCCGTATTTCTGGAAAAGCATATAGAAGTCATAGCTCTGCATGATCATGTAGTTGAATTCAAGGAAGGTGAGACCCTTCTCCATTCTCTGCTTGTAGCACTCTGCTCTCAGCATGTTGTTTACGCTGAAGCAGGCTCCGACCTCTCTCAAAAGTTCAACATAGTTGAGCTTGAGAAGCCAGTCGGCATTGTTGACCATCATTGCTCCGCCTTCGCCGAAATCAATGAATTTCTCCATCTGGTGCTTGAAGCATTCCGCGTTGTGGTCAATGTCTTCCTTTGTGAGCATCTTTCTCATATCGCTCTTTCCGGAAGGATCACCGATCATGGTTGTTCCGCCGCCGATCAAAGCAATGGGTTTGTTTCCTGCCATCTGAAGACGCTTCATAAGCGAAAGAGCCATGAAATGTCCCGCTGTAAGAGAATCTGCCGTACAGTCAAATCCAATGTAAAATGTAGCCTTTCCGGAGTCGATCATCTTCTTGATCTCCGCTTCGTCCGTAACCTGAGCGATCAAACCTCTCGCCACAAGTTCTTCATAACAAGTCATAGTTTTAACCTCCTGATTAAAAAGATCACTGATCGGGCTTCAATGCCCGTCATAACAAAACGCCTCGCCCTTGGTCGTGTCTGCTTTTGCATAAGCACGACATTCATAAGGACGAGGCGAGACTTTGCTTCGTGTTACCACCTTAATTCACAAGCAGCTCACACTGCCTGTCTCAGCAGGTACAGAAAATACCCTTGCGATGTAACGGTCGCTTCCCGTTGCAGCCTACTTTGGTTTCGGTGCACAACTCCGAGATGTATTCACACTGCTTCCGCTTAGCCTCTCATCCGCCGGCTACTTTCTGTAAGCTTTCCCAATGCTACTCTTTCTCTTCAATGTCTTTGATGGAATCATTCTAACAAAAATATTTTAGTTGTCAAGAAAACTTTAAAAATTTCAAGTGTTAAACTATTTTACGGGAACAAGCTTTGTCTGTCCGCCCATGTAAGGCTGTAATGCCTTGGGGATCAGAACGCTTCCGTCCGCCTGAAGATTGTTCTCAAGGAAAGCGATGAGCATACGCGGCGGAGCAACAACAGTGTTGTTAAGGGTATGAGGAAGATACTTCTCTCCGTTTTCTCCCGCGACTCTCATGCGAAGTCTTCTTGCCTGAGCATCTCCGAGATTGGAGCAGGAACCCACTTCAAAGTATTTCTTCTGTCTGGGTGACCATGCTTCTACGTCCAGTGATTTAACCTTAAGGTCCGCAAGGTCTCCGGAGCAGCACTCCAGTGTTCTTACGGGAATATCAAGGCTTCTGAAAAGATCGACGGTGTTCTGCCAGAGCTTATCAAACCACATAGGACTTTCTTCGGGCTTGCAGACTACGATCATCTCCTGCTTCTCAAACTGATGTATTCTGTATACGCCACGCTCCTCTATGCCATGTGCGCCCTTTTCCTTACGGAAGCAGGGTGAATAGCTGGTAAGTGTCTGAGGAAGTGTGTTTTCGGGAATGATCTGATCGATAAACTTTCCGATCATGGAATGCTCTGAAGTACCGATAAGGTAGAGGTCCTCGCCCTCGATCTTATACATCATGGCATCCATTTCGGCAAAACTCATAACGCCGGTAACAACATCCGCACGGATCATGAAGGGAGGAACACAATACTTAAAGCCGCGTCCGATCATGAAGTCTCTTGCATATGCGATAACGGAAGAATGAACTCTTGCTATGTCGCCCATGAGGTAATAGAAGCCGTTTCCCGCAACTCTTCTTGCGGAATCCAGATCTATACCGTCAAAACGCTCCATAATGTCTGTATGATAAGGAATTTCAAAATCAGGAACAACAGGCTCTCCGAAGCGCTCGATCTCAACATTTTCCGAGTCATCCTTTCCGATGGGTACCGAAGGATCGATAATGTTGGGGATCGTCATCATGATGGTCTTGATCTTTTCTGCATATTCGGGCTCGAGCTTTTCAAGTTCGTCGAGTCTTGCAGCAAATTCAGCGACCTTTTTCTTTGCCTCTTCAGCCTCTTCCTTCTTGCCCTGTCCCATCAGAGCACCTATGCTCTTGGAGATCTTGTTTCTCTCTGCACGAAGAGAATCCGCTTCCAGTTTAAATTCACGGCTCTTCCTGTCAAGTTCGATAACTTCATCGACAAGCGGAAGCTTGCTGTCCTGAAACTTGTTCTTAATGTTCTGCTTTACAATATCAGGATTTTCACGTAAAAATTTTATATCTATCATAATATTCTCCGTTTCCGCGACTGCAACGCTAAAATGTTGAAAAACATTATATGCCAACATCTGATAAATTTCAATAACAAAAACGAGCAGATTGTTCATCTGCCCGTTAAAATTTGCTGTTTTAAAGATCATCCGCTTCGACCTTATTTATGGAGATCTATATTAAAATTCTTCTCCATAAACACTCTGGAATAATTCTTTCTCTGCTTTGCAAAGCTCTTGATCTCATTGGTGTAGCCGGCAAACAGATAGCTGCCGGTCCATATGCCTTCCGCACCTTTTGCCTTGAGGATCTCGATGTAATCAAAGAAGTACTTCATCTCGGTCTCTCTTTCCTCATTCATGGCATCCAGTGTCTTGTTGAAGTTCTCCTTTGAAAGCGCTCCGTTCGCAAGTTCAAGGCTGAAATCAACGAAATAGTCTCTGCAGGACTCTTTCTTCATCAAAGCGTCAAAGAGCGGCGAGTACTTGGGATTTTCATGCATTTTCTTGTTCTCGTCCTCAAGCTCTTTCGAAAGAACTTCACCCAGTTTGTCGTAGTTGGCCATACATTCCTTCTGGCTGTACAAGCCCATGCCGTAGTCCATGTCATGAAGAAGGAAACGCCATCTGCCGTCATATATGGTGTCTGCCTGATACTCTTCACCTGTGGGTGCATAGTATCTGTAGCACTTGTAGTTGTTGTTGGGCCAGTCCTTGTTGCAAAGGTAGATGTTGTATGCGTAGTATCTCAGATAGTTCTCAACGTCCATGAAGTTGCAAAGCTCTTCATAATTCGAATCCACGGTAAAATCCATATCTTTGAAGCGTTCATAGGCTGTGTTGAATTCCTTGGACGCGGTAACATTGATAATGTCATCGTCTTCTTCCGACTTTTTGGTCTCTTCACCCTCGATAACTACGAATTCACCGTTTTTGCCTTCATCGCCGTACTTGTTCTTGAAATAATTATCGCAATATACCTCATGCAGCCAGTAGAAGCCCATATACTCGCCGTTAAGGTAGTAGACCGCGGGTTCTACAGCTTCATAGTCGGTAAAGCCGGCATCGATGGCAAGCGTCTGAGCAAGCTCATCTCTGATCCATGCGAACTGCCAGTCGTTACCGCTGTCACGGAGCACAAGCTTCTTGTACTTCTTGACGGGCTTGTCCTCGTAGAGTTTTTGCGTATCAAAGAAATTGTATTTAAAGTTCTTGTTGTTGGGATCGTACTCAGCTCTCGCAAAAAGCTTAACGGATTTCAGATAGTTCATACGTGAATATCCGCCGTAGATCCTGATACCCGCCTCCTGGGAAATGATCTGATCACCGTCTTTGTCCCATGCTTCAACGAAAACTCTTCTTTCGCTCTCACGACCGCGCTGTTCGTAATTCTTCCCATAGAAGATACCGTTGGGATAATCCGTCAGATCCGCGGGATCCCCGGTGATGGAGAATACATAAGTGGAAAACTTTCTGTCCTGAGGAACGTTTAACACCGCATAGGGTGAATCATTTCTCGGTGTAGGTGTGGCGGTAGCCTTCGGTTTGACAACGGTAATGTCTCCCTGGGACTGTGTGGCAGGCTCGGGAGTGGGCGTGATCAGGCCCTGCTGTCTTAAATAATCCCAAATACTGCCCTGATCGTTGTTCTGTCTGTATCCTCTCGGTCCCTCCGTCGGCACCGCGGTAGGTGTCGGAGTGGATGCCGGAGTTTTGGATCCGTTAGTACAGCCGGCAAGCAAAAGTACAAAACCAAAGACAGCCGGCATCAATAATCTCTTACCCATTTTTAACCTCATACATTAAAAATTTCCAAAACAAAAAAGTTGACTGAATCTATTATACTCCATATCCAACAAAAACTATTCTCATTTTTTGCTTATTAAATGTCAAGCATTATTTTTTAACATAATTGCATTTTTTAAACATGTTAATATAAAAAAAGGGAGATGCACTTCACATCTCCCTGTTCTGACGGGCATCGCCGTCTTCAAGCTGGAAGCGGGAATCGGACCCGCGACCTACGCATTACGAGTGCGTCGCTCTACCGACTGAGCCATTCCAGCATTATCGAGGCGACGGGATTTGAACCCACGACCTCTGCGTCCCGAACGCAGCGCTCTACCAAACTGAGCCACACCTCGAGTCGCTTGAAATCAAGCCTTGTTATTATGCACCACTTTCCTGTAAATGTCAACTGAAAAACATTTTAAAACAAATATTCAAACAATTTCTTTGTATCATCAAAATAGACATCACTATTGGCCTGCATAAAGGCCCTGATCTCGGGCACATTGTTGCACCAGCCGGCTCCGATAAAGGTCACACCGAAGGCCCTTGCCATGTCATAGCCGGGCTTCAGATCGTCTATGACCGCTATGTCCGACTTCCTGAGGCCATATTTTTCGCAGATCACTTCCAGAGCATAGGGATCGGGTTTTCTTCTGGCATTCGGCAATTCCCAGCCGAAGATCTCATCGGGCTCCGGGAGGTCGTTTTCCCTGTAATCCCTTCTGATATTAAAGTCAAAGGAATGGGATGATACCACGATCAGCCCACCCTCTGCCTTTTGTTTTTCAATGACCTCTTTCATTCCCGGGTAAACCGAGGGAACCCTCGTGGAAACGTACTTTTTCCATATGATTTCCTCCTCTTTTAGTTCCTCCTCGGTCATCTTGTATTTCTCAACACAAAACTCAAGAAAGCCGGGATCGAAATTATATTTAAAATAGTCTTCCACCGATATCGTTTCGCCCGGTCTCATGATGCGAAGCGCTTCAAGAAACGCGGGCCAATGTATCTCGGCGGTACTGCTGACCACGGTATCATCGTGATCCAAAACCAAACATTTATATTTCATAAAACCTCATGGTTAAGTCAGTGCTTACTTTGTAAGCAGGAGCATGATCTCGTTGGAACGCTCTACGAACTTGGTCATAGCAGCAGGTTCGAGAGGCTTGTGTGCGAGGGATGCAAGGTCATAGATCTGCTCACAGATAATGTTTGCGTTGTCGCTCTTGGGGTTCTCGAACAGGTACTTAACAAGGGCATGATTTGCGTTGAGAACAAGTGTCTCTCCGGCTCCGAAGCTGTCGTTACCCAGGTCCATACCGTTCATGGAATACATACGCATCATATCCTGCATTCTGCGGGTCTCTTCGGAAAGGGTGATCATGGCAGCAAGCTTTTCACTCTTGATCTTCTCCACCTTAACTTCAAGCTTTTCTTTGTTCAATACCTTTCTGAACATCTTTGTGAGCTTGTCTGTCTCGGACTTGAGCTCTTCCTCGCTTGTTCCGTCCTTAAAGTCCTCGGAAACTTCCGCATCTATTCTCATGAACTTCACATTGTTCATGGAGTATTCGATCTGACTGATGAAGGGCTGATCGATATTGTGAGTGAGGATCACCGCATCCTTACCGTTTTCCTTAAAGATGTTGATGTACTGACTCTGCTGTTTCTCGTCGGTCACATAGTAAACGGTTTCCTTCTTCTCTTCCTTTTCGCCGTCCTTCTTGTCCTTGTCGTCAACTACTTCCGCTTCAACCTTCTCGCCGTTTTCATCCGTAGCTTCCGCGGTTTCGCCCTTGGCTGCCTTCAGATACTCGGGCAGGGTGATGTACTTTCCTTCAAGGTTCTTGTAGATCATATAATCCTTAACCTTGTCACGGAACTTGTCATCCTTTAAGCAGCCGAATTTAATGAAGGGTGAAAGATCATCCCAGAATTTCTCGTAATTTTCCCTATCGGTCTTGAACATTCCGATGAGTTTGTCCGCAACCTTCTTGGAAATGTAATCCGAGATCTTCTTGACAAAGCCGTCGTTCTGCAAAGCACTTCTCGATACATTGAGGGGCAGATCGGGACAATCGATGACGCCCTTTAAGAGAAGCAGGAACTCGGGAATGACTTCCTTGATGTTGTCCGCAATGAACACCTGGTTTGAGTAAAGCTTGATCTTGCCTTCGATGGAGTCATACTCAGTGTTGATCTTGGGGAAGTAAAGTATACCCTTTAAGTTGAAAGGATAGTCCATGTTCAGATGGATCCAGAACAAAGGCTCCTTGTAATCGTTGAACACATCGCGATAGAACTTCTTGTATTCTTCATCGGTGCAGTCGCCGGGTGTCTTCGTCCAGAGAGGATGGATCTCGTTGATGGGTTCGGGTTTCTTGGGTTCTTTCTTTTCGTCATCCTTGCCATCGTCCTTCTTTTCCTCTTCCTTGGCATTCTCATCCTTGAAATAGATGGGAACGGGCATGAATGAGCAGTACTTCTCGATTATTTCCTTAGCCTTGTATGCATTGGAGAATTCATAGGAATCCTCATTCAGATAAAGGACGATGGTTGTACCTCTCTCATCCTTCTCGCCCTCGCTCATATCAAAGCTCATGCCGCCTTCCGACTCCCAGTAAACGGGCTTGCTGCCCTCTTTGTAAGAAAGGGAATCGATCGTAACCTTGTCCGCAACCATGAATGCAGAGTAAAAGCCAAGTCCAAAGTGACCGATGATCTGATCGGCTCCGTCCTTGTCCTTGTATTTTTCAAGGAAATCCTTTGCACCGGAGAAAGCGATCTGATTGATGTACTTCTCAACCTCATCGGCTGTCATACCGATACCGTTATCCGTAAAGGTGATGGTCTTGTTTTCCTGGTTAACGAAAACCGACATTTTAAGTTCTTCGCCCTCGGGAAGCTGCCACTCTCCGAGTCCGTCAAGTTTTTTAAGTTTTGTGATGGCATCACAGCCGTTAGAGATCAATTCACGATAAAAAATATCATGATCCGAATAGAGCCATTGTTTAATTATAGGAAATATGTTTTCCGAATCGATCGAAAGATTTCCGTGTCTTTTGTCCATATTTAAAGCCTCCTAAAATCATATCCTGACAAGTATTATATCTCGAACTTTTCAAAAGTCAAGAAAAAATTAGCACTCATTCAAAATGAGTGCTAACATATTTATTGATCCTTATCGATCATTTTGCTTCGGAATTAATAATGCTTAAATCTCCTTCAAGAGTGTATGCTCCGTAACCGAGTGGCATTATGAAATGCTGTCCCTTTTTGATCTCCAGTCCGTTGATCTTTCCTTTGCCCTCAAGAACGGAAAACAGTCTGTAGGTTGAAGGAGCTTCGAAAGAAACTTTTCCGTTCACATCCGTCTTCCAGACCTTATAGAACTTGCAGTCAACCAGCTCTTCTATTTCCGCATCCTCCTTGCGTGACTTCTTGCAGGCGCTCAGAACATCCTTGTGCGGGCAGTTGATGACATCTATGCTTTTTTCGATATGCAGCTGACGGGGCTTTCCGTTCTGAAGTCTTCCGTAATCGTAGAGTCTGTAGGTGATGTCACTGGACTGCTGTGTTTCGAGGATCAGCGTTCCACCCTTGATCGCATGGACCGTACCCGGCTCGATCTGGAAGAAATCACCCTTCTTGATGGGTCTGGGAGTGATCAGATCGTCCCAGCGATTGTTTTTGATCATGTCCGCCAGTTCTTCCTTGCTCTTGGCATTGTGTCCGATGATAATGGTTGCGTCCTTGTCGCAATCAAGAATATACCAGCATTCGGTCTTTCCGAAGCTGCCGTTCTCATTCACCGCGGCATATGCATCGTCGGGATGAACCTGTACGGAAAGATCCGTCTTGGCATCGATGATCTTAACCAGTAACGGGAATTTCTTCTTTCCATCGCCGAAGAGTTCCTGATGCTTTGCATAGAGCTCGCTCAGCTTCCAACCGTCAAATTCACCGCCCACGATCGTGTCATCTCCGTTTTCATGTGCGGATATGGCCCAGCATTCACCCGTATCCTCTCCCGGAATATCATAGCCGTAAATGTCTCTCATCCTGTTTCCGCCCCAGATCATCCGCTTGAACACAGGGGAGATAAATAATAAGTCCGTCATATCAAGTACCTTTCTGCCTATTTGTAAATTATTGCCTTGGAAAGTTCATCCGCAATGGTCTTGTCCGAAAAATATTCAACGATCGCAAGAGCAAAATCTATCGCTGTTCCCATTCCTCTTGAGGTGATGATGTTACCGTCCGTGAATACGCCGTTAAGCAAAACTTCCGCGCCTACCAGGTGGTTTTCAAAGCCGGGATAGCAAACAGCCTTTTTGCCTTCGAGCACTCCGAGTTCGCCCAAAACACTGGGTGCAGCGCATATGGCCGCAAGAAGCTTTCCGTTTGCCGCAAAGCTCTTTACTGTGGAGCAAACTCCCGTATGTGTGGCAAGATTTTTTGTTCCGGGCATTCCTCCGGGGAGGATCGCAGCATCGTAATCGTTCATATCAATGTCGTCAAAACGCTTCTCGGCGCCGAACACGATATTGTGGGATCCCGTAACGGCTTTATTCTCCGTAAGGGAAATGATGTCCGTTTCCATGCCTGCTCTTCTTAAGATGTCAACAACCGTAAGTGCTTCGATTTCCTCGCAGCCTTCAGCTGCAAAAACAGCGATCTTAATCATTATATGCTCCTTTCAAAAACCTTGATCTGTTTCAATGCACCCTGAACAGCATTTTTTACGCTGCCATCAGCCAAGGGGCTGTGAAGACCCGCACCTTTAAGGAGGTCAAGGTAGCCTCTGCTTCCGCCCATTTTGCAAAGGGTGAGGTAAGAATTCCAGCCATCTTCCCTGTTTTCAAGACTCTTGCTGTATATCTCAAATGCGCCCATCTGTGCGAGAGCATAATCGATATAGTAGAAGGGATAGAGGAAAATATGCTGCTTCTGCATCCAAAAACCGCCCTTTTCAAGGAACTTGTTTCCGTCATATTTTCTCCAGGGGAGGAAGATCTTTTCAATATCGTGCCATACACCGTATCTCTCTTCGGCAGACATCGTGGGATTGTCAAAAACTCTGCACTGGAATTCGTCAACCGCGCAAAGATAAGGGATAACCTTAAGAGCCTCGGTGAGATGGGCATATCTGAACTTGTGCACCTTGTCACCGAAGAATTTATCCATCCATGGATAGGTAAGATGCTCCATGCTCATGGAGTGGATCTCGTCAATGTCGCTGGTGGACATTACCATAGCCGAAAGGGGCTGTATCCTCGATGAAACAAAGCCTTCAAAAGCATGACCCGCTTCATGGGTGAGCACCTCTACATCAGCGGAGGTTCCGTTAAAGTTGGAGAAGATGAAGGGAGCCTGTCTCTTGGGAAGGAGTGTCATATATCCGCCAAGATGCTTGTTGGGCTTGGTCTCAAGATCGAACAGTTCATGCTCCACCATGAAATCAAAGAATTCCTTGGTCTCGGGTGAAAGCTCGCCGTACATCTCCTGTGCCCATTTAACCATCTGATCCTTATTTCCTATGGGCTTTGCATTACCCTCCGGGAAGATAAGCTGCTCGTCATAATACTCAAGCTCGTCAAGGCCGAGTCTCTTTCTCTGCTCCTCGTAGAGCTTGGAAACCTCGGGAACTATGATCTCAACAACCTGCTTTTTGAAGTTTGCCAGATCTTCCTTTGTATAATCGAAATGCTCACTGTTGATGAGCTCAAATTCTCTGTAGTTCTTAAAGCCTACGATCTCGGCTTTCTTAACTCTGAGAGCCACCAGCTTGTCATATACCCCGTCAAGCTTTTCGGAAACGCTCTCATAGAGTCCGGCCCAGGCCTCAAAGGCTTCTTTTCTCTCAGCTCTGTCTGTGGACTGCATATGACGAAGGAGGCCGTAGAAATTGCACTCTTCGCCTCTGAAATTGCATTTGCACTTGGCCGCGATCTGTGAATACTCTTCAGAAAGCTTGTTCTCTTCGATCATCAAAGGAACCAGTCTTTCATCCTTAAGGATGAGCTTCTTTTCCTCCGTTTCATTGATGAGCTTTCCGAACTCCTTGTCAAAGTCCTTTCTGAAGGGAGAATTCAGGAGCACTTCACTGTGACGCTTATTGAGATTCATGAGCTTGGGAAGCTCCTCGTCCAGATACTCCTGTTCCTTTGAATAGAACTCATCGGCCTTGTTCATTGTGGATCTGATGTAGCAAACCTGGATCATGTCTTCCAGGTCTTTTTCAACCTCTTCACCGTCCATAAGAGCCTTTTTGAATTCCTCATAGCTTGCAGCTTTTTCCGCTCTGTCCAGACACTCGTTTTCAAATGCCTCAAATTTCTTCAGATCCGGTCTTACATATTTGATCTCTGAAAATTTTTCCATTAATAGCACCTCATTTTATTATTTTATCTGAGCCGCATACAATTCGTAATAGGCTCCTTTTTTATCCATCAGTTCTTCATGCCGTCCCGATTCGACTATCCGTCCGTCATTTACCACAATGATCTCGTCAGCATGACGTATCGTTGACAGCCTGTGAGCAATGATGAAACAGGTCTTGTTCTCCATCAGCTTTTCCATAGCAGCCTGGATCAGCTTCTCCGTCCTTGTGTCAACGTTAGAAGTCGCTTCATCGAGAATGAGCATCGCGGCATCCGTAAGCATGGCTCTTGCAATAGTCAAAAGCTGCTTCTGCCCCTTGGAGATGTTAACTCCGTCCTCCGTCAGGACCGTATCATATCCTTTGGGCTGTTTCATGATAAACGAATGTATGCGAGCCGTCTTGGCGGCATTAACAACTTCTTCCATTGTAGCATTTTTTTTGCCATATGCAATATTTTCATATATTGTGCCGCCAAAAACCCACGTATCCTGAAGCACCATGGCAAATCCGTTCCTCAGTGCTTTTCTTGCAAAAAGGTTGTTTTCCGTACCGTCTATAAGGATCTTGCCGCTCGTGGGATCGTAAAATCTCATAAGGAGGTTTATGACAGTGGTCTTTCCCGCACCCGTGGGTCCCACTACCGCGATCAGTTTTCCCCGCTCCGCTTCGAGCGAGAAATCCTTGAGGATCAGCCTCTCCGGGTCGTAGCCGAAATTAACGTTTTGTATGCTCACGTTTCCTTCTATGTTCTCAGGAACTATGGCATTGGGCACATCCATCGTTTCATTGTCCTCGGACAATATCCTGTTTACTCTCTCTGCGGCCGCAAGCGCCGATTGAAGTTCACCGAATATGTTTGCCGCCTCGTTTATGGGCCCCGAAAACTTCCTGGAATACACAACAAAGGAAGAAACATTACCTACAGTCAACAATTCAAGAAAATACAAAACCGCGCCGAATACGGTAACCAGCGTCATGGACATATTATTGATGAAGTTTACCGTGGGTCCTATGGCTGCGTTCAGATAGTCCGCATTGTAATATGCTTCCGTCGCTTCTATGTTAACCTTTGAAAACCGATCCGTGTAAACCTCCTCGCAGGCATATCCCTGAATGACCTTTTGAGCACCGACGGTCTCCTCCACATAGCCGTTCATCCTGCCCAGTTTTGCAGATCTTGCGGAAAATCTCGGACGCGTGAGTTTGGTCATATGCTTTGTATACATGAAGGATATGGGTATCGTAACGCACATTGCCAAAACAAGGATCGGCGAAATCCTTACCATCATGACAAAGGAGCCTACAACGGTAACAATGCTCGCAAGGATCTGCACTACGTCTGTAGAAAGCGATGTGTTTATTACATCGATGTCGTAGGACACCCTGCTGATTATGTCTCCCGCCATATGCTTGTCAAAATACGACACGGGAAGTTTCATGAGTTTGTCGAAAACATCTTTTCTCATGCGTTTCACTATCCGCTGAGATATGTTTCTCATCAAAAGTGCAAGTGCATAGGAAAGGATTGCCGACGCAAGATAGCATACAGCCATGAGGCCCGCATATCCAAAGACTGTGTCAAAGTCCACCGCCCCCTTCTCCTTCATGGCATCTATGGCTTCACCCGAAAGCCTGGGGCCCACAAGTGCAAGTGAATTGGCGATCAATGTAAGGAAAAGTGCAAAAACAAGAAGGACTTTAAATTCCTTCAGATAACGCCAGAGAAAACCTGCCGCCGCTCGCGGATCTCTCGCATGTTCTACTGTCTTTCCCGCTCCGGGCTGTTTTTCCTTTGCCATTAAAGTAAGCTTCCAAGCTGTGTTGCAGCTATCTCCTCATATACTTTATTTCCTGCCATGAGTTCCTCGTGACTTCCAAAACCTATGATCCTTCCGTCTTCTATCACAAGTATCTTGGTCATCTTCATCACCGAGCTGATACGTTGTGCCACGGATATCAGCGTACAATCGCTGTAGTTTTTGTTTATGTTTTCCCTGAGGATCGCATCTGTTTTATAATCCAAAGCAGATGAGGAATCGTCAAGTATCAATATGCCCGGATGTCCTGCAAGCGCTCTCGAAACAAAGATCCTCTGCTTCTGACCGCCTGACATGTCGCCGCCCTTGATCGCAGCCTCGTGTTTGAAACCGTCCTTCTTTTCCGTGATAAACTCAAAGGCACAGGCAGCTTTTGCCGCGCTTTCAACATCTTCATCGGATAGTTCTCTGCCGAAACGGATGTTTTCATCCAATGCTTCCGCAAAAACAATATCATTCTGGAACGCCACGCCAAACATCCGTCTCAGTTCCTGCAAGGGATAGGTTTTAATGTCGCGGCCGTCGATCAGGATCTCGCCCTTTGTGGGATCGTAGAACCTCATAAGGAGATTTATGATCGTGGTTTTACCGGAACCCGTAGCGCCTATGATCCCGAGAGATTCTCCCTGCTCAAGCGTGAAATTGATATCGTTCAGGACATATTTTTCCTCTTCGTTGTCCTCGTTTTCACCGTAACTGAAACATACATGCCTGAACTCTATCTTGGGTGAATTCCTCTTCACCCCTCCCGTAAATTCCCGCACCTTAAGATCATTCTCCGCATCCATTACCGAGAATATTCTCTTGGCAGAAGCGGAAGCCTTTGAATAGTTAATGAAGATACGGTTTACGGCGATCAATGAGCTCAGGATCATTGTGAAATAGGTGAGAAATGCCATGATCGTACCGGCTTTTACCGCTCCGTCGTTTACACGGTAGGCTCCCATGATGATGACAAGAACAAGCCCCATGTTCAGGCAAAGGCTGATAACAGGTCCCGAGATCGCCATAACCCCGGAAGCTTTCAATTCATCCGAGACCGTTTGTGAGTTGGCTTCCTCAAACCTTTCTCTTTCAAAATCCTCCTTGGAAAGAGCCTTGATGACACGGATTCCCGATACGTCCTCTCTCATTATCCTGACCATCTTATCAACTGCAGTCTGCACCTTTGCATAGAGAGGTATGCCTCTTCGGGAGATAAAAAATACGATCAGGAAAACAAAAGGAAGTGCAGCAACCAGTGTCAGCGTAAGGACGGGGTCAAGAGTCGCGGACATGATCAGTCCCCCTATGCATATAAGTGTCGCCCTCACGCCCATGCGCTGCATGATATTAAAAAATGTATGGATGTTATAGGAATCGGAAGTGAGTCTTGAAACAAGTGAAGGAATGCCGAATTCATCGGTTTTACGCCCCGAAAGGGTGAGTATCTTTCTGTACAGATCGTAGCGCAGATGCCTGATGGCGAGCATGGAATATTTTGCCGCCCTTCGGTTTGCGATCACGTTGAAGATCCTGTCAAAAACCGCACAAAACACCATGAAAAGACCGCCTTTGATGAACTCGGTCCAATCACCCGACACACGTATGCGTGGGACGATGTCATCGACCAAAACCGCCATGATCCTGGGCACAAAAAGACCGACTACAGTGCCTGATATCTTGATGATGTAGCCGATGATGATAGCTGTTTTATTTTCAAATAAATACTTAAATGCGCGTTTCATAATCAAATAGCTGACCCTAAAAAAAGAGTGTCCGTAGAATAAACGAACACTCTGATTTTACATTATTTCTTTTTCAAAAGCAAATTCTTTCTTGTCAGATATTGCCCTATTCTTGCATTTTCTTCGCAGATCACTCTGCTTTGATCACGCGAACTGTTCTGACGCCTTCAATAGCCTCAACCTTAGCAACGATCGCATCGTTAACGCTTGCAACGTCAAGAACCGAATATGCTGAATCTCCCTTGCTCTTGTTTACCATGTTCTCGATGTTGATGCCTTCAGCGGAGAAAGCACCGGTGAACTGAGTAAGCATATTGGGGATGTTCTTGTGGAGAATGCAGATTCTTGCAGCTGTTCTGCAAACACCGGCATCAACCGAAGGATAGTTTACGGAATTGATGATGTTACCGTTCTCAAGGTACTCAACAAGTTCCTTAACAGCCATGATAGCGCAATTGTCCTCAGATTCCTGAGTGGAAGCTCCGAGATGAGGGATAGCGATGGTTCCTGCCATATTAGCGCTCTTTGCGTTCGGGAAATCTGTAACGTATTTCTTTACCTTTCCGGATGCAAGTGCAGCTGCCATATCATCATCGTTTACAAGAAGGTCTCTTGCAAAGTTCAGGATGATAACGCCGTTCTTCATGGTCTTGATGGTTTCTGCATTGATCATATTCTTTGTATCATCGAGAAGCGGAACATGAACTGTGATGTAATCGCACTTCTTGAAGATCTCTTCGCGGGTCTTTACAGCCTTTACGGAACGGGAAAGCTTCCATGCATTCTCAACGGAGATGTAAGGATCGCATCCGTAAACTTCCATGCCGAGGCCTACCGCAGCATTTGCAACAAGTACGCCGATCGCGCCGAGTCCGATAACACCGAGCTTTTTGCCCTGGATCTCGGTTCCTGCATAGTTTGACTTGCCCTTCTCTACCATCTTGGCAATCTCAGCTTCACCCTTAATGGTCTGAACCCAATTGATACCGCCTGTAATGTCACGGGCTGCAAGAAGCATGCCTGCAATAACAAGTTCCTTAACACCGTTGGCATTTGCTCCGGGTGTGTTGAATACGACTATGCCTTCCTCTGCGCAACGATCGAGAGGAATGTTGTTTACGCCGGCGCCTGCTCTCGCAATAGCCTTAACGTTCTTTCCGAAAGTCATATCATGCATTGTGGCGCTTCTTACAAGGATAGCGTCAGCATCGTTGATGTCGTCCGTAGCGGTGTAATTCTCACCGAAGTTCTGTGTTCCGATCTTAGAGATCTTATTAAGGCAATTATACTTAAACATCAGGCATTTTCCTCCTCAAACTTCTTCATGAATTCAACGAGTTTCTTAACGCCTTCGATGGGCATAGCGTTGTAGATGGATGCTCTCATACCACCGACTGTTCTGTGACCCTTAAGGTTCTCGAAGCCTGCTGCTTTTGCTTCCTTGACGAACTTGGCATCAAGCTCTTCGTTTCCTGTAACGAAAGGAACGTTCATAAGGGAACGATCTTCCTTTCTTACCGTACCCTTGAACATCTTGGACTGATCAAGGAAATCATAAAGGATCTGTGCCTTTTCAATGTTTCTCTTCTGAATAGCCTCAAGTCCGCCCTGCTTCTTCAGCCACTTGAATACCTTGCCGCAGATGTATATGCCATATGCCGGAGGTGTGTTGTAAAGTGAATTGTTGTCAGCATGGATCTTGTACTTGAGCATGGTAGGTGTTCCGGGAAGTGTATCCTCTGTAATGAGGTCTTCGCGGATGATAACGATAACAACGCCCGCAGGTCCTACATTCTTCTGAACGCCGCCATAGATAACGCCATACTTTGTAACGTCAACAGGCTCGGAGAGGAAGCATGAAGAAACGTCTGCAACAAGTGTCTTGCCCTTTGTGTTGGGAAGTGTCTTGAACTTGGTTCCGTAGATGGTGTTGTTTTCGCAGATATATACATAGTCAGCATCATCATCGATGGGAAGATCCGAGCAATCGGGAATGTAAGAGAAAGTCTTGTCTGCGGAAGAAGCAACAGCCTTTGCTTCACCGTAGATCTGAGCCTCCTGCCAAGCCTTCTTTGCCCACTGACCGGTAATGATGTAATCGGCTTTCCTGTTCTTCATAAGGTTCATGGGGATCATTGCAAACTGCTGGCTTGCACCGCCCTGAAGGAAAAGAACCTTATAGTTGTCGGGGATATTCATGAGATCGCGGATATCCTGCTCTGCTGTCTGGATGATCTCCTCATACGCTTTTGAACGATGACTCATCTCCATAACCGACATACCGGTTCCCTTGTAATCCAACATTTCCTCTGCTGCTTCTTTCA